>ERZ1669248.82-NODE-82-length-60392-cov-49.540067_pt1 | contig 60392 bp, 72 predicted proteins | sample MGYA00579296_ERZ1669248 | MGnify/ENA primary metagenome ERZ1669248 (study PRJEB41166, sample SAMN08046057) | hot springs metagenome | biome: hot spring; feature: neutral hot spring; material: thermophilic sediment; isolation source: thermophilic sediment from...
TCTCTTGGTTATTAAAGATTATAAACTTTAGTTTCAGCCGCTTTCCTATAGTTCACTACTTGGTGCGCTATACGTAGGTTAGGCCTAAAAACTTAACGAGCTAACAGAATAAATTTAACCAATTGTTTCAGTATAATACTATGGTGATAGTACGTCCCGCGTCATAAAAATCTTGGATTTAATACCAGTAATATATACCGAAGGTATTAAAGCATCAATCGAAGATCGACAAAAATTAGCAAGCGATATATGGAATGAGACAAATGGGTTTGTTAAGCTTGATATCATCAACGTTGATAAAGGGCCTGTTTCAATAGAGTCCGTGTACGACGAATACGTTAGTGCGCCCTATATACTCGAGAAAGTTAGGTGGGCTGAGGAAGTCGGCTATGACGCTATCGTAATAGATTGTTTTGACGACCCAGCTCTAGACGCTGCTCGAGAAATAGCTAAAATACCCGTAGTTGGACCTAATCAGGCATCGTGTTTCATGGCTGCACAGCTTGCTGGTAGGTTCTCTATTGTGGCTACCTTACCAGAAGCTGAACCAGTATTTAGAGCTCTCATAGCTAAGTACGGGTTAATACACCACTTAGCCTCTATAGAGATAGTTGATATACCTGTTTTAGAGCTAGGAAAAGACCCTGAAAAACTGGCCCACAAGGTTGTTGAAGCCGGCAAGAGAGCCTATAGAATCCATCAGGCGAAAGCCATAGTACTTGGGTGTACTGGGATGTCATATGTAGCCAACAGAGTTCAAGATGAGTTAGCTAGAGAAAATATCGAAATACCAGTGATAGAGCCGTTGAGGGCTGCAATATTCACAGCACTATCACTAATACTCTTGGGTAAGTCACACAGCAAATCTACATATAGACCGCCAAGACCAAAACTTAGAGTAGCTGATTTCAAGACTGTTTAAGAGCGTTATGGAGTAACATACATCAACTAGATGACGATAAGCAAAAAGTAGGATAGCGGAAATATTTAATTAATTAAAAAGTAAAAAGTTAGAGTAATTTTTCTATTGGAATGTAATCCCCCTTGTATCCTATCGGTTCTAGTATGTGCCTCCAGACGTCAAACATCTTGGGATGTTTTCTCCACTTCTCTGATGCAGGTATTCCTATCACAGCTACTTCGAGACCTTCTCTCATATCAGCGTTCGTTAATGGGGTGCCGTCAAGCGTTATCCAACAAATTAAATCAGGCACCATTGCGGCCGGTTGCCCTTCAGTTTTCCAAGCTATCATATTCTCGTTCTTGAAGTCTACAAAGAACGTTTTTCCACCATATTTTTCTATGCCCTCGAGCGTGACGCGGCCGAAGTCAAAGCCAGCTACTGTCTTGATTTCTATCTTCTTAACAACACCTCTGAATAGTTCATAACCCTTGGTCACCTCTACCACTTTCTTAACAGGGTCTCTCTTAGAGGCTTTAGCCTCTCTTATTGCCCTACCTATGCTGAGCGATTTAGCGAGAACATTTGCCTCTAAGTAGTTTTTGATCTGCCAGCCAGTTACGACCCATGTCCCGAGACCGGACAACATCCCGAATGCGACAGTCACGTGTCTTGCAATGTTCTCGGCTGTGTGACCGTCCATCGGATTTCTCAGCCACCCGATCACGGTGTTGCCTTCTCTATCGGCTACAACAAAAGGTGAGTGAGCAATACCGTATAGCTGGTAAAGTGTTGTGCCAAGTTCCGGTACGGCCCTTCCGCCCGTGCCGTCTGCATCTACCACTACTAGCTTCTTGAGTGCTGCCACATATATGGGCGTTACAGAATTGAATCCGCCTGTTTCTCCAGGCATTATGTGCTTGAATTTTAAACCTACTATTGAGTATATCTTTTCGAGACCCTCGAACGCGTAAAGAGCTTCAGGTCCGAAACCTTTTTCTTTCAGAGCTTTTGGCGCACCCATGCCTGCGATCATGGCAACATACTCGTTGTCTGTTAGTTCAGAAGGTTCTACTAAGGGTATCTCGTTAGTAACTTTTGCAATCTCCTCAACTAGTTGAAGACCGTTTTCAGGCGAGCCTCCCCCACCACTACCGAGAAAAGTTGCACCAACAACAACGTCTTTAAGGTCCTGGATAGTAAGTTTCTTCATATAGTTTAACACCTCAATTATTATTAATAAGCTTGGGATATATAAATTTTGTGATTCTTTCCGGGCAAATATTTATAAACCTGTGCCTCCTATTACAACTTGAGGTGATGTTATGCACTTAACCCTTCCTGAAGAATTGTTTAAAAAAGCTGCTGAAAGCGTCGTTAAATCGTGCCTTAATGTTAAGGCTGGAGAGGCATTTCTCATCATAACAGACACCGAAACGAAAGTTATAGGAGAAGTTATTTTTGAGAAAGGTTTAGAAGCTGGTGCAGAGACTTTAATGGTCTTGATGAAGCCTAGGAGCAGGCACGGGGAAGAGCCTCCTACCGCTGTTGCAGAGATGTGGCAATATGTTGACGTGTTTGTAGCTCCAACTAAGTACAGCTTAACGCACACACAAGCGCGTAAGAAAGCCACAGAGAAAGGAGTCCGCGGAGCCACAATGCCTGGAATAACTCCTGAAATTTTCGTTAAGGGGCTCGCAGCTGATTACAACCAGATAAAAGAGCACAACGAACGTCTGCTAAGGATTTTAGAAGGTGCAAGGATGGTGAGGGTAGAGAGTCCTAGCGGAACCAACGTATTGTTTTCTGTAGAAGGGAGAAAGTTCATAGCCGACTCAGGTATTTTGCATGAGAGAGGGTCTTTCGGTAACTTACCTGCTGGTGAGATCTTCGTAGCCCCAGTTGAGGGCACGGCTAACGGGATAGTAGTGTTTGACGGGTCTGTGGCTGGTATAGGAATATTAAAAGAACCTGTGAAGATCGTTGTTAAAGAGGGCTTTGCTGTGGAGTTTAAGGGAGGAACTGAGGCACAAAAACTAGAGTCCATACTGAGAAATGTGGGACTTAAAGAAGCCTTTAATATCGCGGAGTTTGGGATAGGCACAAACCCAGGCGCAGAAATAGTTGGTAATATCCTAATGGACGAGAAGGTCTTTGGCACCGTTCACATAGCTCTAGGCGACAACAGCACAATAGGTGGGAAAGTAAAGGCAGGCATTCACTTAGACGGCATAATTAAGAAGCCAACCGTTTATGTCAACGAGAAACTCATTATTAAAGAAGGAGTATTTGTGGTGTAGCCTTAGTAGCCTTAAAAGCGTGGTGTGTTTTGCGTGTCAGCTAGCTCAAAGTTCGAAGTTATGGCTGAAGTAGTTAAAACAAGGAGAACTGTTCGAGAATATACGGATGAGGTTGTATCCAGAGAAATACTAGAGAGAATACTAGATATAGCTAGATGGAGCCCTAGCGGTAGTAACGTGCAGGACTGGAGATTTGTTATTGTAACAAATAAGAAGCTCTTGAAAGCCATTAAAATGTTCTCACCGGGATGGGTAGGAGACGGAAATCCCGTCGCAGTAGTGTTATGTTCGGACAGAAAGTGGGCGTATGAGAAAGCCGGACCGCTTGCGAGGGACGTAATGTACTTAGTTCATGCCGGAATAGTAGCACAGACTATTGCTTTACTCGCACATTCGATAGGTCTTGGAACGAACATGATTATGTCTTTTTCTAAGGAAGCCGTGAAACAGATACTGAGCCTACCAGAGAGTTGGGAACCCATCATGATAGTCCTTATAGGATACCCCAAGCATATCCCGGAACCACCGCCGAGGTTATCGCTCAGTGAGCTAGCTTTATGGAGGTGAGGAAAATGAAAGAGGATAAACGGGTTCTTCAAGTATTCGAACTACTGGCGTACTTGGCGTCTAGTGCAAGAGGCTTACTTGATGAGCCGCGCGAGTACGGTCCTTTAAGATGCCTTGACGCTATGAGGAGGCTCATAGACTTTGTCTTAGAGGCGAAGCTCATAGACGATCTAGAGATTATCAAGTACTTTGAGGAGCTTAGGGAAAAACTCTCAAAGGGTATTATTACGTTAATGTATAGTGCCGAAGAGTTCAAGAAGTTTGTTGTGGAAGTGAACGTAGAGTTCTCGGGTAAAGTAACCTCAATAATTGAAAAATATTACTCAGATACTGCTAAATAATGTGTTCTTTTTTGTTTTACATAATACTGAAAAACTTCATAAAACATAAATATATATATATTTTAACTATATAATATTATTACTGAGGTGAACATATTGGCAAGCTCTAAGGAACATAAGTATGAATGGGTAGATGTTATGGGTGACTACTCTGTAGTACCAGTACCAGACGAGGCTCTTAGAACTACAACAGCAATATTCTTCGTGTTCACAGGAGTTCTCGCCTGCATAGCGGCTCTCTGGGGTGGGGCAGTATTAGGCCTCCAGTACACGTTTACAGAAATGTTATGGGTTGCAATAGTAGGATGCCTGATACAAGGCGTGATAGGGTTCCTGACATCGTACATGGGGGCAGCGAGCAGATTGTCAACATACGCGAATATGTCCTGGCCTTACGGTAGGTATGGAGCATTTCTATGGGGTCTTGCACTTGCTGGCATAACGTGCGGTATTGGATGGTTCGCTGTGGAGACATGGTTATTTGGAATAATGATGCATGACTTAATGCCGAATAACCTGCTCATGAGCGTGGGAGTAGCATCTATATGGGGTGGGCTACTAATGATGACTACAGCTGCCATTGGTATTAAGGGTATAGCGTTCCTCAGTTACTTGACGGTGCCCTTCTGGATCATCCTAGCATCGATATCCTTCTCGTCAGGGATCATGGTAGGAGGGGGGTGGGAGAAAGTACTGTCGGCACGCCCCCTAAGCCCAGCACCCTTTGGAATCGGGGTAGCCCAAGTTGTTGGTCTGTATATTGCTGGAGCCACAATTACCCCCGACGTTACTAGATTTGCTAAAAGTCGAGTTGGTGCAGGACTAGCGTGGTTTATTCAAGTAATGATTGTCGAAGTCTTCTTCTTGTTGGGTGCTGGATGCCTAGTACTAGCTACGGGTGGTGCTAGAATCACAGAAGCCCTATTAGCTGTAGGAGTAGGCTTAGGAGCATATCTATTAGCTGTTCTCGGTCAGTGGACAACTAACGATAACAACCTGTATAGTGGAGCATTAAACTTCACGTTGATATCCCCAATTAGCAGGAGAGCATTAGTCATTACGCTAGGCTTAATTGGGACAGCCATGGCTGCTTACGTCGGGTTCGTGGCTGGCGCTAGCTTCGATCCCTTCATAGCATTCTTGACCTTCCTAGGAAGCTTTGTTCCTGCAGTAGCCGGAACGTTAATTGCGGACTTCTACGTGTATAGAGGCTTATACAAAAAGATGCCAGTGAATGAGCGTTATGTGCTAAAAATTGGTGATAAGATTCCCGAGATAAACTTAACAGGCTGGATATCTACTGTGATAGGGGGCGTTCTCGGTACTTGGGTTATCACCACAGGAATACCTTCATTAAACAGCATGCTCATTTCGTTTATTATATACTGCATCCTTGCTATAGCTCTAGACAAGGCTGGAATACAACTAGTCATTGGTAGATACGAAGTTACGAAGTATGGATTAGCACCTAGGTGGATTATTAAGAAGGTAGAAAAAACATAAGGTGAATTCTATGGAGGACGTGAGGAGGCACACATACGCATACCTTGTATTTAGCATGGTGACGTCGCTCATAGGAACAGCGTTTGGCATCTCGATAGTTGGTGAGAGTCCGTATATAGCGTTTCCATGGCTTCTTACAACAATAATGCCATTAATCACATCTGTAGCAGGGGTCTTTAGAGTAAAGAGAGTAAGTGAACCTTATGGATTAGGTGTAGTCTCAATACAACATGTATGGTGGGTAGTTTCTGTGGGGTTCGCGGGTGTAATGTTCTTCCCAGCAGACTTCTTCGTAAAGATAGGCGGGATGATGAGCATAACGATGGCTATCATTTCTGCGATATGGTTAATTTGGGGGTTCTACCTGATATACGTAGTACATGAAAAGACAAAGGCTCCTGTCGCGCCATAAGCTCAATAACACTATAAAACCATAACCATATTTTTCATCTCTTTAAAAACTTGTTATTCCGAATTTTTGTTTTAGGAAGTAAAATTTATTAACTTTAAATAACAATAGAAAAATGCAGGAGGTAAGTGAGATGTTGAGACTCCGTTCTAAACAAGATGTTGAGGACTTCGTTCGTGGCTGTACTTTCCTTGGAACAGGAGGAGGGGGATCTCCTAAAGTCGGGCTTAAAGTATTGCTTGAAGATCTAGAGAAATACGGGGAAATAATAATACACGACGTTAGTAGTATTAGAGATGATGCTTATGTAGTGACCCCGTACTTAATGGGCTCGATAGCGCCCAGGACCTCTGAAGTAATAGCTAAGATGACTTCATTAGGCCTAGTTAAGAGAATTGGAATAGCTGATAGAATATTAACTTACGCTGTTATGGAGCTAGAAAAGTATTTGGGCTTAGAGTTTGAGGGCATAGTGGCTATAGAATTAGGTGGTGGAAATACGCCTGGACCTGTGGATGTTGCTGTTACACTTGGCAAGGTAATAGTTGACGGTGATTATGCAGGTAGAGCTATTCCGGAGATAGACCAAATCACGCCATACTTGTACGACATACCACCATACCCGGCCGTATACGTTGATGAGTATGGTAATAAGACTGTGGTTTCGAAAGCTATTAACTATATGATGGCTGAGAGAATAGGAAAGTTAATTAGTGTTGCCGCGTTTGGTCTTGTTGGTGGTGCGTGTTTCGCAATTACTGGTAGGGAGATGAAGAGGATCATTATTCCAGGTACCTTAACGGAGGCTTACGTTATAGGTAAGACTTTAAGGGAAGCTGTTGAGGTTGGGAAGGACCCTGCTGTAGAGGTTGCTAAGAAAATGAACGGTTACGTCCTCTTCAGAGGTGTCGTAACCAAGAAAGACTGGGAGGACAGAGAGGGATACATGTGGGGCACGACGTACATTAAGGGTGTAGAAGAATTTGAGGGTCATGAAGCGAAGATATTCTTCAAGAACGAGAACCACGTAATGTGGTTTAATGAGAAAGTTATTGCTACGAGCCCTGACATAGTTGAAGTTATTGATATGAAGGCAGGCGAGCCAATCACAAACACAGACTTAAAAGAAGGAATGAAAGTATCAGTTGTGGGGTTAAGAGGTCGTGAGCAGTTTAGAACGCCTAGGGGATTAGAGATACTAGGTCCGCGTCACTTTGGTTTTGACATTGACTACATACCTATCGAGAAGAGAGTACTAGACTTTCCGGTAATAAAGCCCTAAGATATTTTCAGCCTAAAACACTCCCCCTCTATTTTTCCTTAACTTTAATCGTTATAAGTTAAGCTTACTCTTGTTTATGATCTCAGTTACAGAGCGGGAAAATTGTGTAATAACTTTTCAGGTTATTGTGGTAATGCTTAGGAGAATACTTAAACATGGTCTTCAAGAAGATGATCTTAGAGACTATAACCTTGAGCTTCAAGAATAGTAGAGGTAGCTAGCTGGAGACTAGCTAGAGGCTAAACCTTCTAAAAGAAGGTAGAGTCTTAAACAGGAGAAGCAGTTAATTGAGTCACTGTTTTATCATAGAAATCCTTATAAGTCTTAAAGTATCTTTAGGTTAGGTTGGAGGAGATGGAGCTCGGGGAAGTAAGTATAAGGTCTGTTGAAGTGAAGTTGTTTGGTAGGTGGGGTTATGAGAATATTATTGTTAGAGACCCCAGCTTAAAGAAGTACATATCTTTAAGGCCTGTTTACGTTCCTCACACTAGCGGCAGGCACGAGCATCAGAGGTTTGGTAAGGCTAGCGTACCAATCGTTGAGAGACTGATTAATCAGTTAATGAAGCATGGGAGAAATACTGGTAAGAAGCACTTAGCTTACAACATAGTTAAGAGGGCTTTCGAGCTCATAGAGCTCAGGACTAGGGAAAACCCCCTGCAGGTCCTTGTGAGAGCTATTGAGAATGCTGGTCCTCGTGAGGAAACTACCAGGATTATGTATGGTGGTATTGTTTATCATGTCGCAGTTGATGTTTCCCCTCTTAGGAGAGTAGACCTAGCTCTCAGGTTCATGACTGACGGGGCTAGAGAATCTGCTTTCAGGTCAGCTAAGTCTATTGCTGAGTGTCTCGCTGAGGAGATAATAGCTGCGGCTAGCAATGACCCCAAGAGTTACGCTATATCTAAGAAGGAAGAGATTGAGAGAATTGCTCTGAGTTCTAGGTAAAACGTATTTTTAAGTGCTTCCATAAAATTTTATAAGGTGTATGGAACTATCTATGTGATGTAAGGTGGGGATGTATGAGTAAACCGAAAAAAGAACACATGAACTTGGTAGTGATAGGTCACGTAGACCACGGTAAGAGCACCTTAGTAGGCCATACCCTACTCAAGCTAGGAGCTCTTGACCCTAAGATGGTTAAGGAAGTTGAGGAAGCTGCTAAGAAGTCTGGCAAGGAATCAGAGAAGTATGCGTGGTTCCTTGACAAGCTAAAGGAGGAGAGGGAGAGAGGCCTCACAATAGCTCTCAGCTTCATGAAGTTCGAGACTCCCAAGTATTACTGGACAATCATTGATGCTCCGGGGCATAGAGACTTCGTTAAGAACATGATTACTGGTGCTAGCCAAGCTGACGCAGCACTCCTAGTAGTGTCTGCTAAGACAGGCGAGTTTGAGGCTGGAATGAGTAGGGAAGGACAGACTATGGAGCACATAGTGTTGGCTAGGACTATGGGTATTGACCAGGTAGTAGTAGCGATAACTAAGATGGACATAACTGAGCCTCCCTACAGTAAAGACAGGTATCTCAAGATAGTTGATGCCTTAAAGAAGTTTATGAGGGGGCTAGGGTATAAGGTAGAGACGATACCTTTCGTTCCTGTGTCTGGGTGGCTAGGCGAGAACTTAGTAGATAGGTCGCCTAACATGCCTTGGTATAACGGACCTACATTAATTGAGGCTCTCGACTTTATGCAGCCACCACCTAAGCCTGTCGACAAGCCGCTTAGAATACCTGTTCAAGAAGTATACTCAATAACTGGTGTCGGCACAGTACCTGTTGGTAGAGTCGAGACAGGGAAGCTGAGAGTAGGCGATACCGTGGTATTCATGCCTGCAGGGGTTTTAGGAGAAGTCAGGTCTATAGAGATGCATCACGAGAAGATGGAGGAAGCACTACCCGGCGACAACATAGGGTTTAACGTTAAGGGCGTGTCAAAGACAGACATAAAGAGGGGTGACGTAGCCGGCCACCCGCAGAACCCGCCAACAGTAGTTAAAGAATTTACTGCTAGAGTCTACGTAGTCTACCACCCGACAGCTATTCACGTAGGCTACACGCCAGTAATCCACGCACACACAGCATCAGTAGCTGCTAAAATAACTGAGATTGTAGGCAAGCTAGACCCTAAGACAGGCCAGATAGCTGAGAAGAACCCGCAATTCATTAAGGTTGGTGAGTCAGCGATAATGAAGTTCCAGCCTATAAAGCCCATGGTTGTAGAAAAATACAGCGAGATACCGCAACTAGGAAGATTCGCTATGAGAGACATGGGCAAGACTGTGGGGATCGGAGTAATAATAGACGTAGTGCCGGCCGAGATAAAGAAGTAAGTCATTATGTAGGGTAGCCCTTAATGACCTCAAAAGTAAGAATAAGGCTTTGGAGCACTAACATAGAACACTTAAACGAAGTAACTACTAACCTAGTTGGCATAGCCAAGAAAGCTGGCGTGAAGATTAAGGGTCCGGTACCACTACCAACCAAAAGATTAGTAGTACCACTATTACGACTACCACACGGGGAAGGAACAAAAGTCTACGAAAAATGGGAGATGAGGATACATAAGAGACTAGTAGACATAGACGCAGACGAGAGGGTGATGCGCCAAATAATGAGGATAAGAATACCTGACGACGTATATATCGAAGTAGAACTCCTCAGATAAAGCACAAGACCATACTTAATTCTCAAATATTTTAAACAGAAAACGACACAACTTTAAAACCTTTGATGACTATAATTAATTAGCCGGGGTGCCCGAGCGGTTAAGGGGCTGGCCTTGAGAGCCAGTGGGCCATCGCCCGCGCGGGTTCAAATCCCGCCCCCGGCGCTAAACTTACACACTACGAACATGCTCATATCAACATAAATACACATTACCTCTACTCTTCTCTTAGGAGTTCCAGCGTCTCGATAGATTCCTTAATGCAAGTAAGGAAAGACCAGCTTTAACAAACATTCTACTAAGACTCTTCAGGAAGCATATTTGTTTCATCAGCACAGTCGTAATATACGGATCTCTCAACCCTTACTGAGCTATGACAGATTTCGTGGTTGTTGGGGGTTGTTTTTGTTTCGTGGCTTTATGTTTAATTAGGTTGTCTGTGAGGCTTGTTCCCTCATAAATCTGTTGGTGACCGCTAGTCTCCGGGAACTGCTTCCTCATCGACAAGATCTTAACTAGCAACAATATTTAACTTGTTGGCTCTATTGAGTTGAGGGTGCGCGTTTGAATGTATGGCATTACATGTTGATAGGCTTCCTGCAAGGAGTTTTCGAGTGGTTACCAGTCTCGAGCAAGACTATCTTAATGTTGTTCATGAGTTTTATTGGCGACGTCTCTTTACTAGAGTCTTACTCTCTAGCTTTAGCTCTTCAAGGAGGCACTGTCGTTGCTGCTACGGTGTTTTTCAGGGATATCTTAACACAAGTATTTCGTCGTGAACCCCTGCTTGAATTTCTCGCTATATCAACTTTCATAACTGGACTCTTAGGTCTTCCAATCTATCTTGTTGTTCGAATATTCCTCTCAAGTCTAGAACTCCCGGTCACTACATTACTGATCGGTTTGCTTCTGCTACTTCAGTACTTCATGAGGAGAGTGGAGGGAGGCACTAAGACCGTGGAAAACGTTAATTTAGTAGATTCCGTTTTGTTCGGTGTAGCTCAGTCTCTTGCAGTATTACCTGGCGTGAGTAGGTCAGGCATCACCATAATAGCACTGATTTTCATGGATTATAAGTTGGAGGACGCCTTGAAGTTAAGTTTCTTAGCATCTATCCCGGCTAACATTGGGGGGAGCTTACTAGTATTCAGTACTTCCAAGATTGCTGTATCTGAGCCCGTGAGCGACTTACTGGTAACTCTTTTAGTCTCGGTAGTAGCAGGCCTTTTAACAATTAAGTACTTACTTAAGATTTCGTTGAGACATTCTCAAAAACTAATCCTACTCATGTCTTTAATTACTTTAGTCGCTGGCTCTCTAGAGATTGCCTCACGTGCTCGGTGTTGACGGCCCCCACCACCTTTCGGGACGGGCTTTCCTCACTCTCCTCACGGAGAGGACATCATTGCTTAGTCCCTGGAGCCAGCTTCAGGGGGCTGAGACTCAGAAATAGACTGTTTAGTCATCTGGAATCACTAGATCGCCTCGATGACGGCGGGGTAGCCACTAGAGGCGGGAGAATCGTGCTCATAAACCGTAAGGCAGGCTCTGTAGTGCCGTCAATGTAGCTCTCGATGACCCCGTGAAAGATGAGTGTTGTGGAGGAAGCTCATACCCATAGAAACCGAAACAACTAAAATAATTGGGAAAAGCTGAAGTAGTGAGCGTGGGCAACCACTCACAGCCTGCTGGACTCACCAAACCCCACACATTTTTGGCAAGAAGCTCATAAACCTTCATACCAGCCTTAAAAGGCGAGGCTTCACAACCGTGAAGAAGGAAGCCCGCGAACTAAACTTAAACTTTCTGAGCTTCGTATTTATTAGAGTGAGGCAGTTGATGTGTGAGGAAGTAAAGATAAAGAAGTTGACTAGGGTTCTTTCAGGAGTTGCTGCCGTAGCTGTGATGGCTAAGCCTTATGAGTGCCCGCACGGTAAGTGTATTTATTGTCCTGGCGGCCTCGAGTATAATACTCCTCAGTCGTATGTCGGGGATGAGCCGGCCTTAATGAGAGCTAAGAGAGTTAATTACGACCCCTATCTTCAAGTCCACGTTAGGTTAAGGCAGTATAGAGACTACATAGGTTGGTACCCGTCTAAGGTTGAGGTAATTGTTATGGGGGGTACTTTCCTAGCTTACCCTAAAGACTATCAAGAAAACTTCATCACGGAGATTTATAGGGCAATGAACGACTTCCCAGATACTCAACCACCGACGGTAACTACTCTTGAGGCAGAACAAGAAAAGAATGAGAGAGCTTCTGTTAGGTGTGTAGGCTTAACTATAGAGACTAGGCCTGATTGGGGGCTAGAAAAACACGCTGACGCCATGCTCAGGTTCGGAGCAACTAAAGTAGAGCTCGGTGTTCAAACAATATACGATGACATCCTTAGGCTCGTTAGGAGGGGTCATAGCGTAGCCGACGTTATCAAGTCTACTCGAGTCTTGAAAGACTCTGGATTTAAGGTAGCTTACCACATAATGCCGGGTCTCCCAGGCAGTGACCCAGATAGAGACGTCGAGGTTATTAAGACTATATTTGAGGACCCGAACTTCAGGCCAGACTACCTCAAGATATACCCTACCCTAGTTATTGAGGGGACAGAGCTCTACGAGATGTGGAAGAGAGGAGAGTATAAGGCTTTAAGTGATGAGGAAGCAATAAAGCTAATCTCGGAAATGTACAGGTATATCCCTAAATACGTGAGGGTGCAGAGAGTTCAGAGAGACGTTCCGGCGCAAATAATAGTTGACGGGCCCCGGAAAGGAAACTTAAGAGAGTTAGTTGAAGAAGAGTGTGTGAGGAAAGGAATAAGGATAAGAGAGATTAGGTGGAGAGAAGCTGGCAGAGCTGCAACGAAGAGGAGGATTATTCCTAGACTAGACGCTTTACGGCTCTACAGAATGAGGTATGAGGCTAGTGAGGGTATAGAAGAATTTCTCTCTATAGAAGAGCCCGAGAGCGAAGTAGTGGTAGGGATACTTAGGTTAAGGATACCGTCACAACACGCGCATAGACCTGAAGTTGCTGGCGGGAAGAAAGCTCTAATACGTGAGCTACACGTTTACGGCGTGCTCGTAGCTCCAGGAAGTGAGCCCTTCAGCAACCTAGAGTTACAGCATAGAGGTTTCGGCAAGAAACTTCTTTTCGAGGCTGAGAGAATTGCTGCAGAAGAGTACGACGTTAAAGAAATACTAGTCTTGTCTGGTGTTGGCGTGCGCGATTATTACCGATCTCTAGGCTATAAGAGACTCCACAACTCTTCTTACATGCATAAAGACCTTAAGTAGTTTTGGTTGCTAGGCAGTAGTAATTCTTTGTGAGCTGTCTCTTTTTACTTCCTTCAGGCACGTAAACACCTTTCTCTAATACTTTGAACCCAGCAACACTTAATTCTTTCTCCAGCTCACTAATGCTGTAGAGGTGATATGTTCGGCAAGCAATCTGAGAACACCTAGTTATATCCCAGAAACTCTCTTTCTTTCGTAAAATGTATGAGACCAGATCTCTCACAGCATCTAAAACTAAAGACTTCTGCCACCTAGACCACACAACAACTAGTAACAAGCCCTCGTTCTTCAGAACTCTATAACACTCGCGTAGAGTCCTCAAGCGGTCGGCGCGCGGTACTATGTGATGAAGCGTAGCTATGAAAAGCAGCGAATCCATAGAGTCTGTTCTTAAGGGTAATTCTCTCACATCAGCTAATACCGGGTATAGTCTGTTTTGAAGAGATTCAGGGATTTCCTTAAGTGATCTGTAAATCATGTTGATAGAGATGTCTATTAGAACTCCCCTTACTGAGTCGTTGGTGGTGGCTAAGTACTTAGAATTATGTCCTGGACCCGAACCTAAGTCAGCAAACCACCTCATGTTGCTACTCACAGCTTTGCTAGTTATTTCCCACGGTCTTCTCCTATAGCTCTCAGCTATTTCATCATACTCCATTGATCCCGTGCCTCCAAGACTTGCTACTAATTCTCTTCTTAAAGCCTTGTTTGAGAATATATTAACAACTAACCACATTAGTTAATGAAGTGATGAGAAGAGGGTCTAGTGAGTTAAGATGAGCAGTGCCGGAAATACTGATTTACCGCGTTCACCCCGGATAGATCCCATATACCTGGTAGTTTTTGTTCTATTATTCACTGGCTTTTTCACGCTAATTAACGTGGCGTCAGCTACGTTAGGTTTTCAAGAAAGCCTGCCTCAGAGATTCCTCACAGCATTAAACACTGCTTCTTTCACTACGTTAATAGCTACTCTAATTCTGCACACGATATATCAGAACAGAAATACAGTCAGCGTACTCTTAATTAGTTGCGGGGTTTTCATAGTGTCTTACTACAGCTACGTAATCTTTAAAGCACTCAGTAAAGGCTTAGCTATAATACCTTACCCACTACTAATAGAGCTTAGAGGGAGTAGTAACTCAGCTTACGTGATAGACCTGCCGCAAATCATAGTAATCTCTTTACTCGCTTACTACACCTACAGAAAACACAGGAGGTTCGTATCTCAAAGCACTAGGGAAACAATCACTAAAGAACCACTAACAACTTGAGTTACTCGTAGCTACTGAAAAGAAATTCTCGTTGAGAGTTATTGCTAGCGAGTTACTTTCGAATACTTATAAGCTTCCGTTGTTTTATTTGTTTTGGTGCCGCGGTAGTATAGCCCGGTCAAGTATGCGGGCCTCTCGAGCCGCGTTAAGTGTGGAAAGCCCGTGACCCGGGTTCAAATCCCGGCCGCGGCACCAGCTACCTACTTCTTACGTTTTAGTGTGAAGGTATGGCCCCTCACGTCAACTAGCTCAGCATTTAGCTCTTTAGCTACTCTAGTCGCTATATCGTCGACTCTTGCTTCTCTGAGAGCTGTCCTCAACACCTTAACCTTAACTACCTCTTCTTTCTCTAGTGTTCTCCGAATCTCTTCTATAACTCCCTCACTTAAGCCGCTCTTCCCTATTCTTACTTTAGCTGGTTCACTCAAGACCTTCCCTACTTTTTTCTCGTGCAAGGTTTCCTCATCACCCAACCACATTGTAAGCACGTTAGAGTTATTATAACTTGCTTCCTGTTACTCCTTATCCTTACTCTAGCAGTTAGTCCCGGGATTAAGGGAGCTAAGCAATTCTTGCACACATACCTCCTGTAAGATAGTGGTTTTCTTGCTCTAGCTTTACGAAGGAGTCTGAGACCTAACTCTATCTCTCTCCTAGCTACCTCTACTAAGCCTAACTTAAGCATCTTAACTGAGGTACCGTAGAGTATCATAGCTCTCTGGATAGCTAAGTCTTTGACGAGGCTACGTCTTCTCACGCGAGCCACACTCCTCCAACACAGTGTCCTTATAACACTCTCAAACTACTTATCTGCCATTATTTATTAACTTAACCTACTTAAATCTCTTGGTGATACGTTGGAGTTAAGAGAATTTAGTTCTAGAATATCGGACTTAATCACCACGGCTTCTAGGAGCGTCGTCACAGTCTTTACTCTGGTGCCAAGTATAGACATATTTTTTAGGTATAGGGAGGTCAGAGGTGCTGGGTCAGGCTTCTTCGTAGAGCCTGGCTTAATAGTTACTAATGCTCACGTCGTAATGAATGCTAGAGAAGTTGTTGTGTTGATACCTAAGCACGGGAAAGAAAGAGCAAGAGTGCTTGTTGCCGACCCGTACAGAGACTTAGCTCTACTTAGAGTTAGCGTGAGTGACACAGAACCACTACCTCTAGGAGACTCAGACAAGCTTAAAGTAGGTGATTTAGTCTTCGCGATAGGTTCCCCGCTAGGTTTACCAGGCCCCTCAGTATCAATGGGTGTCGTGAGCGCTTTAGGCAGGACCATAACCGGAGAGAACATAATCTTAGAAGACTTAGTTCAGACAGACGCAGCTATAAATCCAGGCAATAGTGGGGGGCCCTTGATAAACGTTGACGGGGAAGCCGTAGGAGTAGCTACAGCAATAATACCGTACGCTCAAGGAATAGGTTTCGCGATACCCATAAATACTGTGAGGAGGTTTATCCAGATGATTAGAGAGTACGGTGCTGTTGTTAGGGCTTGGCTAGGAGTCTACGTAACTCCTCTAACAGAAGAAGCTGTCAAACTCTACGAGCTGCCTGTGAGTGAGGGCGTAGTAATAGTTGATATCGTTCCCGGATCACCAGCAGACAAACATGGACTAGCGATAGGCGACATAATAATTGAAGCAAATAACAAGCTAGTAAGAAAAGTGAGTGATTTAAGAGCTGCAGTAGAAGAAAGCATAAGCCACGAATGCGTTAATTTAAAGATAGTCAGGGGTCATAAAATAATAAGTAAGTGTGTGCCCCCAGTTGTCGAGAGACTCTATTAGATGACGCCCTCACTTAACTCAAAGAACTCTAGGTAATTCATTACTGTTCTTTTAAGTCTTCTGCAACATGACTAGGGAGAGTGAGTATTTACATTCAATCTCTTATCATGGCATGCTCTTCCTGAACGCGTGAAAACTTTAATAAGCCCCCAGAAAATTTATTATTGGGCCGCCGTAGCTCAGCCCGGGAGAGCACCCGGCTGAAGTTTCTTGGAGACCGGGGTGTCCGGGGTTCAAATCCCCGCGGCGGCATAAATTAAATCAGCTTTAAGTTAGAGAATTATTTTGAGGAGTTCTTCACATGCATGAACGATTATTGAGGCAACTACCCAAGCATCTAGCGGTTTATGATATATGGAGTATGTAGCTACCGCGTTAGCTACTACCTCATCAGAGAATTCCCCGTGTGGGAAACCACCAATAACTATCGGTAAGCCCTTTCTTAAAGCTTCCTCACATATGCTCTTAGGACTCGTAAGAACTCCTTTTTCGTCTAGCAGTATCAGCCCCGGAACTCCTAACTTCTTAAGCAAGCTTGTTATCGTTGACGGGAATAACTTAAGAAGAGGTTTCTCAGTTCCTGGAGGGATTACCCCCTCCTTAAATAGCTGTTCTATTAGGCCGACAAACCTATTGTAGTTTCTCGGTATGCGTACCTCGGGATCAACCTCAATAACGTAGTCACCGTACGTGTGCACGAAGACTTGAAGTTTTCTCTCTAAATTAAGAGGCGAAGAAAGTATCTCAAGTAACGTCACGTGTATTATGTCAGGCCTCCCTCTCTTAAGAGAGTCTGGGAGGTCTTTCATGGCGTGATAATGAAGTGACTTGTCTAGCAAGATCTCAGTCGGCTTCTTATTTCTGAGCTTAGCGCTCTTGGTGACTGCTGTGTGACCGCAAATCTCTCGAGGGACTAGTTCTAGGGATGCTTCAGCAATCACCATCTTAACTAGACTCATGAACAAACCCTCAATTACTTAGAGTCGTGGCAAAATAAGTAGTTAGGGTTACGTCTCCAACGAACTTAGGGCTCAAGCGTAGTTACTTTAATGACTAGAAGTAGGTTTTACAAGTCTAGTACCGTGCTTACGTACCAGCAGTCATTTTCTTTAGTTATTTTCATGAGCGAGTAAGTTACTGCCTTCACTTCCTTTCTGATCTCGTGTTTTTCTGGGTCCACGTTCTCCCCACAGACTTCCCCCAGAAACCTGAGTGGTTTGTTTAACTCTGACAAAGTCTTTAAGCTCTTCTCAAACACTACCTTGAACTGCGTGAAAGCTAGCTTCTCAACATTAAATATTATTAGGAGATCTTCCAACCACCTATAGAACGCGTTGTAAGCGTCTATACCGCCATCAACCACTAGTTTTCGGGTCTTACACTCAACTCTAGAAGTGTCTAGCATGACTTCAAAGAGAGCCTTACCAGCATTCTCGAAAGCTTCCTCAAGAGTCTTCCCTGAAGCCTCGAAGTATGCGTCAGCAGTATGTTCTAGGAACCTGTAACCACCACAGGAAACCTCCCCCATACTCACCACCCATGAAAGACTAAATAACTAATACTAAATAACATTTATAATTAAGTAGTTGAGGGCGGTGTCTTTAAAAAATTTAAATTGTGGATTTACTTCTATTATTTGGCGGCGGTCGTCTAGCCTGGTCTAGGACGCCGGCCTTCCAAGGACTCCTCGTAGAACGCCGGAGATCCCGGGTTCGAATCCCGGCCGCCGCACTATTACTCACAGAGTTTCTTGCTTCAAAGTTTTAGGAACTAGCTATGATAGTGGGTCCCACACTAAGACTTCAGATACACGAGTTCTCGTTATTTACTTCCCGAAAATTCTGAGGAGGTGAGGCTTTTACTAGTAAAAGTAAAGCTTAATAAAACTCAACACCTAATTTGTTAGGAGGTGGAGTGTCAGTTTGGTGAATGTTAAGGAAGTGCCTGCCGACGCGTTTATTAGAGAGTTAGCCAAGTATTTGAGAGATGATGTGAAGACGGTGAAGCCTCCTGCATGGGCATTATTTGTTAAGACTAGTCCTAACAAGGAGAGAGTGCCTGACTTCACTGATTGGTGGTATGTGAGGGCTGCTAGTATTCTGAGGAAACTGTACGTGAGTGGAGAACCTGTGGGTGTGAGTACTCTCAGGAATATTTACGGGGGGATTAAGAGGAGGGGTTCCGCACCACCGCATTTCAGAAGGAGTGGGAGCTCTATAATTAGGCACATACTTCATCAGCTAGAAGCGGCTGGACTTGTAGTAAAGGTAGGTAAGAAAGGCAGGACTTTATCTCCTAAAGGCAGATCTCTAATGGATTCTATAGCTAGTGAAGTCTTCAAGAAATTAGTGGGGTTAAAGCCTGAATTAAGTAGGTATGGGTGATGGCTGAGTGGGAGAAGAGTATTATGATGCTGAGTTAGAAGAGATTAAGAGAAGGCAGCTAGAAGCTCTACTCAGGAGGCAGGAAGAAGCCAAGAGGAAAGAAGAAGAGGCTGCTAGAGAAGCTCAGAGACAAGAAATACTGCGTAGAGTCATGACCCCGGAAGCTAGAGCTAGACTAGCTAACGTAAAACTAGTTAAGCCTGAGTTAGCTAGAGCTGTCGAGGACTACATAATAAACTTAGCTCTTTCAGGACAGTTGAAAGAACCTATTGATGAGGATATGTTAAAAGAGATTCTTTACGCTGTAGACGCTAGGACTAGACGTGAGTACAAGATTAAGTTTAGAGAGAAGAGGTGATTGTGGTGGCTAGAGCTAAGCACGTAGCTAGGAAACTGCGTCTAGCTAGTGAAGCAAAGAGTAATCAAGCAATACCCGTATGGGTCGTAGTAAAAACGTTGAGGAAAGTTCCGTGGAGACCTAGGTTAAGACATTGGAGGAGGAGAAAGCTAAAGAACGTGTGAGGTGTTGGTGTTGGTTGAGGGCTCCATATATGTCGTGAACCTCAACAGGCTTAAGTGGACTGGTTTGACTAGAAGGAATTTCAGAGCGTTAAAACATATTCGTGAGTTCGTTAGGAAGCATAGTAAAGCAGAGAAGGTAATCTTGGATGCGTCAATTAACGAATTCATCCTTTCGAGAAGTTCAGATAACCTTCCCGCGAGAATTGCTGTATGCGTGACTAAACTCGACGACGAGGGTAAAGTAGTTAAAGCGTCGCTAGCAGTTCAAGTAAAGCAGGAAGTCAGAGAAGAGAGCAAGTAGAGGTATCTTCATGAGTTTAGAGAAACTCAGAGTTTTCGGTAACCCTAATATCGGGGTCTACATATTCACTAATAATAGTATCACGTTAGTTCCTGAGGGAGTAGAAGATAGTGTTAAGAGAGTCTTAAAGAATGTTTTAGGTACGGACATTATAGAAGCTAGAGTAGCTGACTCAACTTTACTAGGTGTGTTTGTGGCGGGCAATGATAGAGCGGTGTTATTGCCTAAGATAGCTAGAGAAGAAGAATTAGATAAGTTGAGGAGTGCGGGAGTACCTGCTAAAATAGTTCAGACTACGTTTACTGCATTAGGTAATGTCATATTGACTAATAATAAGTTTGCATTGCTCCATCCAGAATTAAGTGATAAAGAAGTTGATTTAATAAAGAGTGAGTTAGGGGTACCCTCAGCTAGAAAAGAGGCTCTAGCTAAGATACCTACCGTAGGCTCACTAGGAGTACTCAACGACTTTAGCGGGGTCTTCCACCCAGACCTTAACAACGCAGAGTTAAAGTATCTTGAGTCCCTGTTTGGGGTAAGGGTTGGTACGGCCACAGTAAATTTTGGTGTTGGGTTTGTTAAGGTTGGTTTAGTTGCAAACAATAACGGTGCCGTAGTCGGTGAGTTAACTACGGGTCCTGAAATTATGAGGATATTAGAGATCCTGAGTTTTTCGAGAGCGTAGGCTACGAAGTTATTAATGGTGAACTCAAGGTATTTGAGTAGTTAGTTTCTGTTAATGCTGGAGGCGATTTTATAAGCTTCATCTGTATTAATGTTTGGTGTGAGTGGTGAGTAGCGAGGTTAAGACTTACAGGGTTAATGGGGTCGCGCTTTTCAGTCCTGATAGAGTTAGGTTCTGGCAGAAATTCTCGCTGGAGGTGAGGGCTCTTAGTAGGGAGGAAGCTTTAGAGAAGGTTTATTCTTTGATGGGTAGTAAGCATAAGCTAAAGAGAAAGCATATAAAGATACTTGACGTCGTAGAGATAAGTCCGGAAGAAGCTAGAAAAAGAATTGTTAGAGAGTTAGCTAAGCTTGAGGGTTGGTCTAGTTGAGTTCAGGTAAGAGTGCTGAGAAGAAACAGGTAGTTAGTTTTGAGGCTCTCCTCGCGCAGTTGACTGAGTTGAAGAAATACATAAATGCTCTACAGGACCAGCTTAATCAAGTTCAGGAAGAGTTAAACGAGATTAAGTCTAGTATTAACGCCTTGACGGAGTTTAAGAATGAGAAAGTGAGTGAGTTTTTAGCTCCTGCTGACAGGAGAGGGTATGTCTTAATTAAGGCTTTACCGCAAAACGTTGACAGAGTGATAACACATATTGGTTTAGAGTATTACGCTGAGCTCTCCCTAGATAAAGCTTTCGGCGTACTAACTAATAGAGAGAAAGAGTATAGAGGTATTGCTGAAGATCTTCAGAAAGAACTAGTTAGAGCTCTTAATCATTACGAGAAACTAGAAAACCTAGTTAACTCTATCTTAGTTCAAGCACAGCAAGCTAGGGCACAGCAAGCCAAGACTACTAGTTCCTAACCATAAGAGTGGTTATTGTGTTTCGTAAGATTAGGGAGGCTCTAAGTAGCTTCGTTAGTACTTTAGGGGAGGCAGTAAGCAAGAAAGAATTAAGTGAGAAAGAGTTTAACGAGATATTTGATGAGTTTCAGTGGCTTCTCTTAGAAGGCGACGTAGCTTTCGAGGCTGTTGAGATTCTTCGTTCTAGACTAGCAAAAAAGCTAGTCAGCGCTAAAGTACCTCGCTTAGGTAATTCTAGAGAGTATGTCTTAGGTGTTATTAAGGAGACACTTAAGGAGTTACTCACTGAGAGTACTTTCGGTAAAGACTTGTGCACTTTAGTTAGCGAGTCTCAAAAACCTTACGTTGTAGTTTTCCTAGGTGTTAATGGGGTAGGGAAGACTACCACTATAGCTAAAGTCGCGTATAAGCTACGGAATAACGGGTTCAAACCCTTAATCGTCGCCGCAGACACTTTCAGAGCCGGCGCGCTAGAACAACTAGAAATACATGCTGGCAGAATAGGAGTCCCCCTAATTAAGGGTAAGTACGGCGCTGACCCGGCAGCAGTAGCTAAAGACGGGGTAGTGCATGCCGTCAAGAACAAGTACGACGCAGTACTTATAGATACTGCTGGGCGAATGCACACAGACAGAGATTTAATGGAGGAACTCAGGAAAGTAGTTAGAGTTGTTAAACCTAATCTAAAAATCTTGGTTCTTGATGCTCTAGTAGGTAACGATGCTGTAGCGCAAGCTAGGTGGTTTGATGAGGCGGTAGGTGTTGACACAGTAATACTAACTAAAGTAGACGCTGACGTTAAGGGTGGTTCAGCGCTAAGCATAATACTGACTTTAGGGAAGAAAATACTGTATGTTGGTGCTGGACAGAAATACGACGACTTACTAGAGTTTAACCCAGACCTAATACTTAATAATCTTCTCAGTATTAACACTTAGAAAGGTGAGGGCATGAAGATAGAGGAGATAATAGCTATGTGGAAGAAAATAATTACTATTTCAGAAAAGCCTGAGAGCGACGAGTACAGGACGTTGCTCAAGATAACTCTAGGAGGCATGTTACTAGTTGGTCTTGCGGGGTTTGCCATCCACTTAATACTTTCTTATGTTCAGGGGTATTTGTAAGGGGTGTGTGGATTGAGTGAGGGAGAGGGTGTTACGCAGAGTAGTAAGCAACGCAAGTACGTCATATTAAGGACTACTGCAGGGCAGGAACTCAACGTTGCGTTAATGCTTGAGTCTCTGATAAGAAATACTGAAACTAAAGGCATTTACTCGATAATAATACCTCCTAAAGTTAAGGGCTACATAATAATAGAGACTGAGGGGCACCACATAGTTCATAAGGTAGCTAAGGACATAAAGCACGTGAAGGGGCAGGCTACAGGTTCTCTCACAGAAGAAGAAGTAGAGAGACTAATTAAGGTTGCGTCACCTCTTGAAGAACTTCACCCAGGAGATATCGTGGAGGTTGTTTCAGGACCTTTTAAAGGCTTAAAGGCTCAGATTATAAATGTTAATGTAAGTAGGAGAACAGTCACACTAAACATACTTGAGGCCTCCTTCAAGATGGAGGTCACGTTACCGGCTGATGATGTAAAGCCTGTTAAGAGGTGATGTGGTTTGGTGTGGCGTACTGTGAGACTAAGGGTTAAGGGGGGTTCGGCATCCCCTCAACCTCCTGTAGGACCTGCTATAACTCAGTTAGGTCTAGACGTTAACGAGGTAATCAGTAAGATAAACGAGTTAACTAAGCACCTTAAAGACACTGAGGTTACTGTGTTACTTCACGTAGACACAGATACAAAGAATTACAGGATTGAGGTAAGGTCGTCCCCGTCCTCATCACTGCTTCTCAAGATGGCCGGGGCTTCAGGACCTTCAGGTGACCCGGCACATAAGAGTGTAGGTAATTTAAGTATTGAGGACGTGATTAAAGTTGCTTTGATGAAGAAAAACGAAATGAATTCTAAGAGCTTAAAGGCTGCTGTGAAGAGCTTGGTTTCCACCGCGTCAACTATAGGTTTAAGTGTTGAAGGTAGGAGTGCTAAGGAACTTATTAAGTTAATCGATGAAGGAGTCTACGATTCCTTATTCCTTAAATATGAGGATGAGTGGAAGAAGTAGGTGAGGGTAGTGGTAAGTGAGGAGAAGCTGGCTGAGGCTCTTAAAGCTGCTTTAGAGCTAGGTAAGGGACGCGATTTTAAGCAGTCTGTTGAGTTGATAGTAGTTTTTAAGGGGGCTGACCCGAAAAGTTCTGAAGTCAAGTTTAGAGACTTTGTATACCTTCCTAAGAGTCCTGGGAAGGAGAGTAAAGTCTTAGTAATAGCTTCAGGCAGCCTCCAACTACAAGCTAAGGAGATAGGAGTCGACGTCTTAACACCTGAAGAATTAAAGAACATCTCTAAGCGGGAAGCAAAGAAGCTTAGCAGAAAGTATGATGTCTTCTTAGTCCAGCCCGACTTAATGACTCAAGTAGGTAGAGTTTTAGGGCCGTCTCTAGGTCCTAGAGGTAAGTTCCCGATACCTATCCCGGCATCAGCTAACCTAAAAGCATTAGTTAGTAGATACGCTAACTCCACGAAAGTCAGGAATAAAGAGCAGGCCTGGGTCGGTTGCAGGATAGGTAGAGAGGACATGCCACTAGAACACCTGGTAGAGAACGCCGTAGCTGTACTTAACTTCATTAAGTCTAAGTATACTAAACCTCTAGAGACTACTACTAAAATATACTTCAAAACAACGATGGGCCCGGCAGTCGAGGTGAGCATGTAGTGAAGGGCTCTACTAAAAATAAGTTACTTAAGTTAATACAGAGCATTCAGGTAGCTGAGAAGAGTCGTAGAGTAGTCAAGCGGAAATCCATAGCAGAAAAAGAAGAAATCGTTAATGAAGTTAAAAAGTTGCTGTCTACTTACAAAACGTTAGGAATAGTAGGTCTTGAGGGTGTCTCGGCTAGAGAGCTTGCCGAGATCAAGAAAAGTTTGGGTATGTACGGTGTAGTAAGAGTACTCAAGAACACCATCATTATAAGAGCTCTCAGAGAGTTGGGTGTGCCAGGTCTTGAGGAACTCCTTAATTACCTTACTGGACCTAACTTATTCATATTTACTAATCTTAACGCGTTCATACTCGCGAACCTGGTAGACAAGATAGTGGTTTTGAGGTATATTAAGCCTGGTGAGAAAGCGCCTGCCGACATTTACGTTCCGGAAGGTCCTACCGGGATACCTCCAGGTCCTATGATGTCTGTTTTCGGGAAGCTGAAGATTAGAACAATGGTTAGAGAGGGTATTATATGGATAGCTAAAGAGTCTAAAGTTGCTTCAGCGGGTGACGTGATTTCTCCCGAGCTAGCATCCCTACTCAGGAAGCTAGAGATAAAAGCTTACCCAGTCAAACTCCCTATAAAGGCTGTCTTAGACGAGGGAGTGGTTATTCCCGCCGAGAAGCTGAGGCTAGACGTTGAGAACATCAAGAAAGAACTCCTAGCAGCCGCTCAGACTTCAAGGACAGTAGCTGTTGAGATTGCTTTACCTTTACCTGAAATAATGTCTGAGGTAATTATTAGGGCTTACCTTAGAGCCGTGAACCTAGCTTGTGAGATCGGTTACGTAACGTCTGAGAGCGCGCATCTAATACTAATGAATGCCGTCAGCAGAGCACGAGTGCTAGCAATAGTCTTAATGCGGAAGTACCCGGAACTAAAGATACCTGTAACTACTCAACCAGTAACTCCTACTCAGCAACCCCGAGAAGTTAAGAAGCCTGAAAAAGAAGAAAGAGAGGAAGAGAAGAAGGTAAGTGAGGAGGAAATAGCTGAGGGTATTTCTTCGCTTTTTGGTTGAGAACTCAAGTGATTTCTAACACTTACTAAGACTTTATTATCTTAAACACTGTTTTCTAATCTTAGATAGGTGATCGTTAGGTGCTTAACGTGAGTCCAGATATCTATAAAGTCAAGATGTTTGAGAAAGAGAGTTACATGAGGCTGAAATGCGGTGTTTGCGGTGCTGACTTCTGGTCTAAGACATACAGGGAAAACTGTAATGACGCTCCCTGTGCCGACTACACGTTCTTTAATTTAAGGATTGGCTCAGGCCCCCTGACAGTCAAGGAAGTTCGCGACAAGTTCCTCGGTTTTTTTGAGAGACTCGGGCATAAAGTGATTAAGCCTTATCCAGTCGTAGCTAGGTGGAGAGACGATCTTTACTTGACTATTGCTTCTATAGTGGTTTTCCAGCCTCACGTGACTTCAGGTCTGGTTCCGCCGCCGGCTAATCCTCTAGTAATCGCTCAACCAAGTATAAGACTAGAAGATATTGATAGCGTCGGATACACTTTCGGCAGGCACCTAACTAACTTTATTATGGGAGGCCACCACGCTTTCAACTATCCTGACAAGTACGTCTACTTTACTCACGAGACTGTAGAGTACGCTAAAGAATTCTTTACTAAGGTCATAGGAGTTCCCGAAGAAGAATTAGTTTTTAAGGAGTCTTGGTGGGAAGGTGGGGGTAACGCAGGTCCCTGTTTCGAGGTTGCTGTAGGAGGCTTGGAAGTAGCTACCCTAGTATTCATGATGTATGAGGTTGCGCAAGACGGGACTTACAAGGAGATACCCCTCAAGATCGTTGATACGGGGTACGGGATAGAGAGAATAGCGTGGCTTACTCAGAAAACCCCTACAGCTTTCCACGCTATATACGGTAGCCTATTAAGCGATTATCATAAGATACTTAGTGTTGAGGAGCCTCCTGAGGAGATCTTGAGAGTTAGTGTTAAGTACGTTGGTAGACTGAATCCAAAGAACGAGGTTCTCTACGCTAAGTTAAAGAATGAGGTATCGAGAGAACTAGGCATAGACATGGGAGAGTTAGGTCTAGTCCTCGACAGGGTGATAAGAGTCTATGCTTTGTTAGATCACGTCAAGACAGCGTCTCTGATGCTTGCTGACGGAGTTGTCCCCTCGAATAGTGGTGAGGGTTACTTGGTGAGACTCGTGTTGAGGAGGATTTTCAGGCTCTTAACACACCTAGGCTTCGATATTAGTGAGGCTTACGTACTTTTCGATAAGCAGATTAAGTTTTGGGAGGGCATGTATGAACAGCTGAGAGGTAAGGAAGGCTACGTAGAAGATGTCTTGAGACATGAGGTGAGTAAGTATCGTGAAGTATTGAGTAGAGCACCCTCACTAGTTAAGAAGTACTTGAGGAGAGGTACTCAAGGACTAAGTTTAGATGAGTTGATAGAGCTCTACGATAGCCATGGAGTACCGCCAGAAGTAGTTGTTGAAGTTGGTAGGAGTGAGGGAGTGGAGGTTAGTGTACCTAATGATTTCTACAATAAGTTAGCTACTAGGCACTCTAGAGCACCCCTACGTAAGGAAGAAAAAATAAAAGTTCCTGTGGAAGTCTTAGAGGTCGTGAAGAGCCTGAAACCTACTAAGCAATTATTTCACGAGAATCCTTACTTGAGAGAGTTTACTTCACGCGTGGTTAAGGTAGTGGATGAGTATGTCGTGCTGGAAGAAACGGCTTTCTACCCTGAAGGCGGTGGTCAAGAACCTGACACAGGTTATCTGCTCATGAGGGGGGAGACATACAGAGTCATTGACGCACAGAAAGTAAACGGAGTTATTCTTCACAAGCTTGAGAAGCCCGTGCCTGAAGACGTAGTTGGCAGTATTGTTAAGGGGGTTATTGATTGGGAGAGGAGATACAAGTTGATGAGGCATCATACAGCAACACACGTGATTCTTGGTTCGGCTAGGAAGATTCTCGGGTCTCACGTGTGGCAAGCGGGTGCTGAGAAAACTGAAGAGAGAGCTAGGTTAGACATAACTCACTACAAGTCTCTCTCGGAAGATGAGGTGAGAGCTATTGAAGACTTAGCTAATAGGGTCGTTCTTGAGGGCAGGGAAGTCAAGACTCGCTTCATGCCTAAGTACGAGGCTGAAGAGAAGTACGGGTTTGTCTTATATGAGGGTGGTGTAGTCTTAGAGCCTGTAATAAGAGTTGTCGAGATTGAGGGGCTAGACGCTGAGGCGTGTTTCGGCACACACTTAAGTAACACTAGGGAGATAGGTGCTCTAAAGATAGTGAAGACTGAGAAGATAGCTGACGGAGTAGTTAGGCTTGAGTACGTTGCTGGTACTCAAGTCAGCATGTATGCTAGAGAATTAGAGAGTAAGATAAGGGGTGCTGAGAGGCTGTTAGGTGGTGACCTGACTTTAAGACTCCAGACGGTGATTAAGGAGCTACAAGACTTAAGGTCTAAGATAGGTTTGTTCAGGAAGTATTATGTTAGAGAGTTAGTTAAGCTTATTGAGTCTTCGATTAAGCAAGTCAAGGATTTGAGAGTCTCGACTATCTACCTAGATTTAGTAGATAGTGATGCTTTAAGAGATGTTCTGAAGGACTTAAGTGAGAAACACCCTGACTTAATACTAGTTGTTTTGACACCTAGGAGTGCCGGAGGTCTTGACATCGAGGTTTCTGAAGGTCTTAAGGCTTCTACAGTAATACCTGCGAGTAAGTTGTTGAGAGAGCTTGTTTCACTTGCTAGAGGGCGTGGCGGGGGCGGAATCCAGCACGCGACAGGCTACCTAGAAACAAACAACTTTGAGGAGGTTAGGGGGTTAGTCTTGAAGCTAGTAGATGAGTTTCGGGGCACGTGATCTTGTACCTTGTTAGGGAGGAGGTAATTGAGGCGTCAAGAGATTATAAGTACTTGTTGAGTAGGGGTTATAAGCAGAAGGTAGTGTTAGATTTAGTTACTTCTAGGTACGGATTAAGTAGTGTTGAGAGAGCCCTACTCCTCAGGTGTGTTCATAGTAGTCAAGATATTGAGTTAGTAAAGAGTAAGCTTGTCGAGAGCGTCACACACTACCCGCTCATTATAGACGGGTATAACGTTTTGTTAACTATTCACACAGTCTTGGAGGGTATGGAGGTCTTCTTATGTGATGATGGGTTCGTAAGAGATTTAAGGAAGTCTTACAGGAAGGGGATAGAGTTAAAGATGCTTGAGGTCTCTACAGAACTTCTCAAGAAAGAACTGCAAGAGCTAGACCCTAGCTCAGTAACCATAATTCTAGACAAGAATGTTAGTTACTCAGCACGCCACGCAGACACGATAAGAAGCATTATGAGGAACTTAGCGGAGGTAGTGTTAGCTGATAAAGCAGACCTAAGAGTTATAGGAGGAAATGGAATAATAGCTTCAAGCGACTGCGTAGTAATAAGCAGGGCGAGAAAAATATACGACTTAGCCGGAGAAATAATAAAGAAACACTTCAAAAACAAAATAATTGACTTAGCTAGCCTAATTTAAGTCTCGGAACACTCACTAGAACCACGAACACAAAACATTTATAACTACCAAGTAGATCTCATTTTAGGGGCCCGTAGCTCAGCTAGGACAGAGCGCCGGCCTTCTAAGCCGGAGGTCCCGGGTTCAAATCCCGGCGGGCCCGCTACACGAGCTAAGCGCGAGGGGCTCTTAAACTTCGTGTAGGAGGTAGTGGTTTTCGTGTTTTGAGTGAGGTTATAGTTGTGTAAGTGGTAGTGCTACCAGCGTTGAGGGGTTTGCTAAGGTTGCTACCACTATCAATACTTTTTTGTTTCTAATATAATCGCTAGATACCTGGATTACTGTGGTGTGTCCGGGACTCAACGTAATAGGTAGCTGTATGCCTGTCTTAATCTGCTTACTACTTGATTTAATTATGGCTACGTAAGATCCTTCATCTAGTGTTCCATTATATTTTGATAAGATTAGCTTAGTGCCGTCCTCGAATACTATCGTAAGTCCTGTTATTAGTAGTGCTTGAGGATATTGGCTAGTCACGTTTATTGTTATAGTGGAGTTATCATAACTCCACGTCCCACGTACTGCTCTGATAATAGACTCACTCTCAGCCTTCTCCTCTAACACTCTACCTACTGATTGGGTAAAGTCTGCTAGCCTATAGAGTACCGTTAAGAGGAAAGCTATTATGGCGATAAAGATAAGTATTAGTGCTGCGATCCCTACTATAGAACTAATACCACTCTCAAACCTTCGACGACAAGACCTCAACTAAACCACCACTATAGGAGATCTTAACTCTGGTTACTTCCGAACTGCTAGAGAGCCCGCAAACAATCTCAACTACGTCATAAGGTCTTAGAGTCTTAGACTCGCTTCCCGGACATCCCTCAAGCAAAACATCGTTAACGTAAACACCGTATACCTCTACTGGGTACTCGCCAGTAGCTACAATCACGTGCAGGACACTCTCGTTACTCACGTAAGTTGCGGTAATAACTAGGAGTGAGCGTAGATTAACGCTGTACTCGGTCAAACTCTTAGAGAATATATCCTCACTTAAAGACATTACTGCGTTAAAGTGAGCGTAAATTAAAGTAAGAGCTCCTAAAACTATGATCACTAATATCATAGCAGATATATATTCGCTAATCCCTAACTCACTCCTCAAACACACCTACCTCTCCATATCTAGAGCATGCGTAACTGTTTGTCCCTGAAGGAACATCAAAAAGAATTATAATTTGACATATTTAAGTGTTTCTGTCGTGATTCACAGCCTTAAGGTCTTTGCAGGACTTCCACGTTTTTAATGAGTTAAAATTAAATACTTGAGGGCGCGTGATCATGACTATAACTTCGAAAATATATGCTCAAAATCTCGCAGAATGCTTTCACGAGTTAGTAGTAAAAGATAAATTCTTTAATCATGAGTAACTACTATGAGGGGTGCTGAATGAGGACTAAGTTAGGTGTTTCACCTATCATAGCAACCATGATCTTAATACTAATAGCTACAGCAGCAGGGGTTCTACTCTGGATTTGGGTTAGTGGTTATTTATCAGGCGGTCAAGTTGAGCATTCCGCGTTGAATGAGAGAGTAAAGATTGAGGCTGTGAGAGTAGATATAAGAGATAACAACACTACTATAACCATATACGTAAGAAATATAGGTAGCGTGACAGTAAACGTTAGCTCTGGTTACGTCCTTGACGTAAACGGTAACTTAATAATGGGAGGCCCTCTCAACGGCGTTATAATAAGACCTGGCGAGGTGAGGTATGTAGTCATAAGTTCAAACCAGACTTTAATGAAAGGGAATATGTACATAGCTAAGATAGTTACTCGAAGAGGTACTGAGTCGTTATACTCTTTTATCACTCCTTCCTGACCTAGTAACCGTTCCCTGCCTACGGTTGTTTTAGGTCTTCGTAGGTGGTTCATCACGGTTTCTCCTAGCTCCCTCACTACCCACCGCGGAGTAGGTAGCGGGGACACGGGGTCACTAACGGGTTTATCGGGGTATGCGGACAGCCTCAGCCTACATGATAGCGCTCAAGACACTAAAACACCTACAAGACAGTGAAAAACCTTCGGCTCCAAAACTATTGCCAACCCTACGATAGGTTAGCACACATAATCTTAGATTCCTCAATGAGGGAGGTAGTGGTGATTAGTCAGAGACTAGGTACGGGCTAAACACGATAGGGAATGTAGCTCCTCAAACTCCCCAGCAAAGAACCTTACTTCTTAGGGTAAGGAGAGGTCTGTTGAGGGAATCGATTGACTTATAAAATATATACTCAGTCTTAACTATTAAGTTAGTGGTGTGTAACGTACGTGACGAGCCTTAGTGGTGAATCTTTAAGAGCTAGTTACGTGATTCCTTCAATAATTGAGATCAAGGTGGAGATTGTTGAAGGAATTGATGGGAAGCTCAGGTACCGTGTTCATGAACCAGTACTTAGTGATGTAGGCAGGACCTTCTTAAGCACACTCATCTATGAGATTTACCATGACTTAAACTTATTGAAGACTATGTCTAATTACGGTTTTTCTAGGGAATCTCATGAAAAGGTAGTAAATTTGATAAGGAGCCGCGTGAGAGAAAGCTCTTCTTTAAGACTAGGCACTCTATTTAAGAGCTCGCGTAGTGCTAGCAAGATTAACGAGGCTGAAATACCTCACATAGCTTATTACGTTGTCCGTGACCTCACAGGTTATGGCCCGATAGACCCCTTAATAAGAGACCCGCAGATTGAAGACATAACTTGCAGCGGTGTTGGACTGCCTATTCATGTGTTTCATAGAGAGTTTGAGTGGCTTGAGACTAATATCGTGTTCCCTGACCCGGACTCGCTAGAGAGGGTTATTAGGGTTTTGGCGGTGAGATCTGGTCAGGAGCCTTCAGTAGCTAACCCTATCGTTGAGGGCGTGTTGAAACCTGAAGGCCACAGAGTCCACATAGTCTTAGACACCGTGTCTAGGAGAGGTCACGCATTCTCCATCAGGAGGTTCAGAGAAACCCCGTTTACAATAGTTGAATTATTGAGGAGGGGTGTCCTAGATCCAGGTTTAGCAGCTCTGTTCTGGTTAGCTGTAGAGAGTAAGCAAGGAATAGTTATTTACGGTCCTACAGGCTCCGGTAAAACAACGCTCCTCAACGCACTAGCTATGTTCTTACCGCCAGAAATGAGGGTAGTAAGCGCCGAAGATACTCAAGAGATATCTCTCCCCTTCCACGATAACTGGAGCTCCATGACTACTAGGCTGAGTAGTGATTCCAGAGTTCAGAATGTCACATTACAAGCACAATTAGAGTCTGCTGTGAGGCAAAGACCAGACGTCTTAATATTAGGTGAGATAAGGTCGAGAGAAGCTTACGCTTTCTTTCAAGGAGTTTCCACAGGTCACGGAGGCCTTACCACGATTCACGCAGAAAGTATAGAAGCTTTAGTGAGGAGACTCACGTCTCCCCCGATGAACGTACCTAAATCTAATATAGCAGCTGCTAAACTTTACGTCAACATTGTTAGGATCCCCATACCAGGTAATGTGGTTAGGAAAGTTATCTATGTTTATGAAGTTAGAGAGTACGATACCTTAAGAAACCTAGTAAACTTCAAGCTGATCTCTAAGTGGGTTAAAGACGAAGATGTATGGCTTGTTGACTTAAGAGAAAGTAGCACGCTGAAAACAATATCTGAGTTGACTTTAGTAGAATATGATGATTTAATAACGGATTTAGTGAGGAGAGCTACTGTCTTAAGTTATGCGGTACTTAAGAATCTCGATATCTTTGAGTTTAACGCACTCTTAAGGCGTTACAGAGCAAACCCGATAAAAACGTTTAACGAAGCTAGAGAATTCTTAGGAGACTCCTACAAGTTGGTGATTCAAGAACTTGAGGAAGAAAAAAGTCTTTAATTACTTAACTCTACTGCCTAAACTACTTACTAGCCTACTCACTACCCTATACTCTAAGTATCCTAGGATAGAAGACTATGTCATAGGTTCTGGGATAGGTAGTTTTAGCCAGTATGTCTCAATATCTTCTAGAGTCTCGTCAATCGCTATAACAATAGCTTTCTTCTCGCTAAGCATGCTCACATACTACTTAAGTAACTCAATCCTTCTCTCAATTCTTTCAGGTCTCGTAGTTTCTTTAGGGCTTGTTCTCCCCTCATGTTACGTAGCTTCCATAGGCTACGTCTTCCTTAAATATAGGAGTAGGAGAGACGTTATGGAGGCTAGGTTCCCCCTACTCATATCTCTCATGTCGTTAGTAACTACGTCTGAGAAAAACATCTCAAGAGTTTTTGAGGTTCTTGACCGTAATTATAGGGAGGTACTGAAAGATTTTCAGGTAGAGCTAGATATGATAACCTCATTAGTTAAGCTAAATTACCCTATTAACGAGGCTCTCGCAAGAGTTGCTAAAATAACTCCCTCACCGACTCTCAGGGAGGTACTACTAGGTCTCTCAACCTCGCTAATTATAGGTTCCGAGCCTCTAGAATTAATGAGTACTGTTACTAGTAAGTATTTAGAGAAGTACACACTTAAGGTAGAGAGAACCGTTAATGAGTTAGGTATTATGCTGGAGATATACCTAGCTATAGCGCTCTTAGCACCAGTCGTGATAGGGTCTCTAGGAACTTTACTAGTCTTGAGTCCTGTAGGGGGAATATCCTTCGAGTTAATAGTCTTCATACTTTCATATATAGTGGTTCCTGCTTCCTCAATAGCTTCAATGATCTTGATAGATGCCGTAGTGTCTAAGGTGATGATATGAGATACTTAAAGAAGGTTGTCACAGTATTCTCTGTCCTCACAGTATTCGTAGTCTTACTACCTTTAACTACCATGACTCTCTTAAGCTTTCTTGGTTTCAGGTTAGAGCATGAAGTCGGGGTATATTTCGTTACTTCCGGTACTATCCCGCTCATCATGTTATTAGGTACAGCCACGTACTTATTGGTCGGTTTCGTTATTAGTGGTGTGTCTCTCTCAACTTACTTATGGCTTAATCCGAGATCAAGAGAGATAGAAAGATTTAGGAGTCAACTAGGTGATTTAATGAGTGTTTTCATATCTCAGGCTATGGCGGGTTCCCCGATTATTGAGGCTCTTAAGAAGACTGCTGAGTTTGTAGGTCCGCCGGCTTCCAGGTATCTCGAGACTTACGTGTATTTAGTGACTATCGGGGAAGACCCTTTAAGAGCTGAAGCTATAGTGACTCGGGGGTTACCTAAAGAAGTTAAACTAGTTTTTGCTTCAGTTTCACAGGCTATGAAGTCTGGTGGTAGGTATTTAGAAGTTTTAAGTCAGGCCGAGAAATACTTAAGACAATTAATCACGTTAACTGATCTTAGGAAGAACAAGCTGTCTGAATATAAGCTAGTCTTAGTACTCTCAGTAGTAGCTTACGCTTTCTCAGCGATAGTTACTCTAAAGCTAGTTACTTCTATGGGGGCTAGTGTCAAAGGCATACCCCTCATAACAGGACAAATAAACATCAACTTACTTAAGTCAGCCTACTACATCTCAACACTCATCTTAACGGGAATTACCTCAGTAATAATAAGTAAAGCAGTAGAAGGACACGTAATTAAATCACTGAAGTATACATCCATGCTAACTCTACTTGTCACAGCAATGTTCGTTGCTTCCGAGCTAGTATGAGTCAACCAGCACCACCAAATTACACCAAACATTCAAACATCCTACTTAAGCACAGTCTCTCATAAATCCACGTTAAGAGATCTCAACAATTCCTTAAATTCTTCAGGGTTCTTCATAGCTAGTGTAATAGCTTTATCTATTAGATCTAATCTATTAAGTTTTACTAGTACGGGCTTAATTAGGAGGTAGTTCATTATTAAGACAACCGTATCTTCATTACCGTATAAGTCAAGTAAAGTCATGTAGACTTTCTTCGGGTCACTCAAAAACAAAGAAATTATATCGCCATTGAACTTAGTAATGAAGATTCTATCCAAGATGCTGAGGAGTCCGGGCATGATTCTAGAAGAGTAAGACCTCACGTAAGAAATCAACTCATCTCTACTTATTTTTGAAGGTTGTGGAGACATTAGAATCACACTCTTATCGAGCAGTTATGATAAGAATTGAAATAAAAACAAGAATTAACGCATTTATATGATTCCCTCCCCCCACAAACCTCACGAAATTCTCCACAGTCAAGTAAAGTGGTTGAGTCATTATCAACACTCCACGACAGCTTTACTACTAATACCTTCTCTAATACTAACTAGAATTCTTAAATCTTTCTCACCATAGTTTTTCCTTAACTCACCACATAGGTAACTACCTAAACACTCAGCAGTAACCATATCACAGTCGAGAAGTCTCTGCCTATACTTGAACGGGGCCTCAAAACGAATACTGCCAGCATCTCTTGCAGGAATTAAGAAAGAGTAGTTAAGATCCTTAACCAACCCCTCAACAAGCCTTCTCAACTCAATAAAGTCCACGACCCACAAACCCTTCAAGAAACCCTCAACACAAACATCAACCACGAACGTATGCCCATGCAACAGTAACTCCCCCTCAACCAAGCTATAATGAGCAGCATCAAAACTAAACCCGGAAACACAATCCCTAACTCGTCTCCCCAAAACCACTGAAAATCCTCCTCAACTCATCAATATTCCAAGACATCTTGGGAACGTACTCTTCCCAACGCTTATAAGGCAAAGTAAACCTCTTACTAAACTCAATATTGACTAACCATAGTAAATCCCTAGAAATCTTAAAACCGTATTCATCACCAACCTTCTCAAAAAACTCAACAACAAACCTAACCATAGAGAAGGGAATAATAAACTGAGCCATACCTAAACCGACGTCATTCCTATAAGCGCAAGAAACTACTGTAGGATGAGTCACTAAAGCCTCACACAAACTCTTAACAATGTTATTATCTTTAGACTTAATTAACGCAAGTAATGAAGTACCTAAAGCCTCAGGATATAAAGGCATGCTCATCAACCTAATACCTTTAATTAATTGAGGTACGTGTAGCCTAGCATGTCTCCTAAGTTTACCTACGGAAATCCCTAAAGCCCTAGCTATTTCAGTCTGTCTAACAAACGCGTTCTTTTCTAACTCTTTTATAATACCTAAGTCTATAGCATCAAAAAATATTTTCTCATTATCTGCTTCAGGAGCTTTCTTATCTAGAGATTTAATAGCGTCTTCTATGGTTTCTCTTAACTTATTGAAAGATTCTTTACTAAACCCCTTATCGGGAGAAAAAACCGAGTCTATCCCGTATATTGTGAATGAAGTCTTGTTTCTCAGTCTCTCGTGAAGTTCTATCACTACTGTCTCACTACCTATTTTTAGCGGCTTAGGTAGTTCTTGCATATTAGTTGGCATGTAGAAAGAATAGAAGTGCTTGTTAGGGAAAACATAAGCTACTGCTTTAACAAACTTCATGAACTTAGCTGAAGATTCCTCCATGAGGAGGTTCTTGTCAGTCACTATGACCAGTAGTTTAAGGCCTAATTTACTTAGTGAGTAATCAACTGAAAACCGAAAATATTTTCTCTTTAGTAAGAGGTTTATTCTGTAAAGTATTGATCTCTCATCCTCACCTAAAATTCTAGCTAGTTCTTTAACTATTTGATACTTACCAACTGTTCTTATATTGTAGAGCGCTTCAAGGAACTCAGGCCCTATTAGCTTCATAAACCCCCTACTCTATACTATTTAGAGTAAAATTATCTAAAAGGTTTTTATCGCATAAATCGATTTGTATAATTGGTAGTAAAGTTGATATTCTTTTTTGAGAAAATCACTCGGTGAGTAATATATGAAGCCTGAAACAGCTGTCAAGTTGGTTGAAGTTCTTGAAACTTTGAGCAGGAACAAAAAGCTATTGATGGCAGCAGTAGTATTAACTATAGCTCTAGTTGGATCCGATTTCGGCGTACTCGGTGACGAGAACCCAGATGACTGGTCTGTTTTGTGAGGTATCAAGTCAATTTTTTATTTTATTTATTAATAGTTTTGGTATTTCTTCGTTTTGAAAGATCTTAAACAAGAGTGATACTACGATTTCCTCTGCTGTTCCGTTATTTGATTCTAAGACTATTGTTTCTAGGTCTTTACCGTAAGTCATCCTAGACATTAGGTTAAGTACTGGTAGTAGTCCCGGAGCTATCCTCCTTAATTCTCTCAAGTTTATTTTATGTCCTGCCATCACCTAATCCCCAAGTATAACTCTGTTTTTAGTTCTATTGTAGGTTACTATAAGTGAGTTACTTTATGTTTGGTAGTAAAGTTTATAAAGGTTCTTGTTTGCTAGTTTTGTATGATGTTGCCTACCCCTCATCAGAGACTCTTCTTAATACCATGAAAGTTTCTGTAGACTCTATTTCCTCGATTGACGGCAGGTATTTTAGTAAGTATCTCGATAATTCTTCCCAGCTTCTTATCCATACTCTCAGTATTATGTCGTATGCTCCGGTAACTATTGCTGCTTCTTCTATTCTTGGTAGTTCTTCCTTATTTCTTGACTCACTAACTAGTTTCTTGGCTAGCTCGTACTGGTCTAGCTTTCCTGTAAGACCTTTCCTAACTTTTATAGCTATGTATGCGTAGTAGTTGTAGCCTAGGACGTCAGGCTTTACTGAGATTGTGTAAGCTCTTATAACTCCTGCTTCTTCAAGCTTCTTTATCCTCTGAACTACTGTGGTTCTAGGTCTTCCAAGCTTCTTAGCAATCTCACTAGATTTCAGCCTAGCGTTTTTTCTTAGTAGGTCTATTATCTGTATGTCTAGGTAGTCTAGACTCACCCTACTTTTCCTGCCTCTCATGGCGCGTTAACTACTCCGGGAGGTTTAGGGAACGGTGCCGCCTCCCATATATACTTTAGGTTGAGTAAATATCTAGTGTACCTCTCCACACCTAAACCGAAGCCTGCCGTAGGGGCTATCCCGAACCTAACTGCTTCTAAAAACCACGAATACTTGTCCGGATCTTCACCTAATTCTTTAAGTCTCTGTACTATGCGTTCATACCTAAACTCTCTCACACCACCGTCAATTAACTCCCCGTGCCCTCCAGGCATTATCAGGTTGAAGTCTTGGTTTTTGTCTAGTTGTTCCTCGTCAGGCATGTAGTAGAAGCCTCTCCCAGAAGTAGGGAACTTAATTAGCCAGAACGGCCTCCCCAACCTGACACTCAGTAATTCTTCAGCTTCCTGAGGTAGTTCTCTAGACTCACTTACTCTTAATCCAGCTTCCCTAACCATGTTTAAGGCATCACTAAACGTTATCTTCTCGTAAGGAGGCTTAAAACACTTGAGTTCTGAGTTGAATTCCTCGACCACGTCTCTGCCTCTCTCAGAAACCTCTAAGCAAGACTCGTAAACTAGTCTCTCACCAAGACTCATGACTTCACTCATTGATGCGCCAGCCCATTCTAAGTCTAGCTGAGTAAACTCTACTAGGTGCCTGCCAGTCTTGACATTCTCAGCAGGTTCTTCCCTGACGTTCCTGGCTACGAAGTATATCTTACCTAAAGCTGTAGCAGCTACCTGCTTATACATTATAGTGCTTGAGCAGAGCTCGTAAGTAGATCCATAAACACTTACAGCAACCTTCCTAGCACCCCTCAACCCCGGGTCACTCACTAAGTTTAAGACAGGAGGCAGCAACTCAACGAAACCTTCAGAATCTAGTATCTCCCTCAAACTCCTCAATAAGATGTGCTGAAACTTAATAATCTTAGCGTATTTCGGGAGCCTCAACCAAAACCAAGAATACCTTGCGAAGAGATCAGGCCTCGAAGGATCTAAGACAGGGATATCGAGAGGAGCACTACCCACAGTAGCAACCTCTAAAACCTTAGTAGCGTGCCCTCCTACAAGCAACTTAAGAAAGACTTCCCGGCCAGACTTAATAGCTCTTAACAAACCGTCACTACATAAAGAACGACTCAGCTCTACATCTACTAAGAAACCATTCACGCTAACCCTAACCAAACAATCATCAAGCAAACCAACAACCCTACCAATCACGGCACTCAAGTAGCACACCACGCTTTGATAAGCCCTAAAAATATAAGTATTAAAGTTAAAACAACTGACATTCATTAACAAACAAGATAAAATAGCATAAATTAAAAGGAACAAAAATACAAGAGTAGAGATTTGCTAATCAAAAGTAATCGGAAAGACTCTTATTTTATATTTTTGTATCATGAAAAACACACAACTACTAAAACTAGGAAGCACTTAGTGAAGAAAACCTCAGCTTAAATTTAAATATTCTTAGCTTAAACAAATTAGTGGGTTGAGGTGCCGCCGTAGCTCAGCCTGGTGGAGCGCTGCCCTGGTAAGGCAGAGGTCCCGGGTTCAAATCCCGGCGGCGGCTTTCTTACTAATGAGTGAGTCTTAAGTTAAGCTATCTAAAAAATTATTTTAATATCTCATTAGAGTATCTAGGGAGTATATTGGAGGAGGTTCGTGTAGAGAAGAGAGGTAGTGTTTACGTGATCAGGTTTGATGATGGTTCTAAGGCTTGGCTTTCTTTCAAGGAAGAAAACAGCAAGCTATACCTTCTCGAAACTTACACTCCAGAGCAACACAGAGGGAAAGGCTATGGCGCTAAATTAGTTGAAGCAGCAATCAAGGATGCTAAGTCTAGAGGTCTAAAAATAGTTCCAGTGTGTAGCTACTCTATCTACTACTTCCTAAAAAACAGAGATGCCAGAGAAGTACTTACTGAAGAGTACGCTAGGATGAGCGACTCAGAATTAGAGGAGTACTTCAGGAAAAGAGTAGATGAAGAGAAAAGAAGACATTGACAAACTTAACCAAAGCTTGCTTGACAACAGTAAAGGCTGAAACCTACTTTGTTTTGGTAGTATATTCTTAATGCCCTGGGTCGTTGGAGCTGTCTCAAGTAGGTACGTGAGACTACTGAATTGAAATATTAAGCTTAAGTGTAGTATAGTTTAAAGTAGGTGAGTACTTGAGAACATTACTGATACATGCTGAGTCATTTAAAGTCAAGACTACAGAGAAAGCACTTGAAGAAGCCGAGGAAATACTTGGTGAGTATTCTTCTGAGTTCAAGAACGCTTTAGTAATCTTCGCTACAGTTGAGGACGGAGACTCAAAAAACTTAACTAAGCTAGCCTCAGATTTTACTAGAGACATTAAAGACTTAGTAACTAAGCTTAAGCCAGCTAACATCATCTTGTATCCCTACGCACACTTATCAAGGAATCTTGCGAGACCTCGTGAAGCCCTAGAAGTGCTTAAGTTTCTTGAGAAAGCTTTACGTGAGGAGATGAGGGAGATACCAGTATATCGAGCACCTTTCGGCTGGTATAAGCAGTTTTCTATTAGTTGTTATGGGCACCCGCTCTCAGAACTCTCAAGAGAGTATAGAGTGGAAAGCAAGGTCAAGACTATAGAATACGGCGAGTGTTTTATAGCTGGTAAGACTTCCGGCATGCATAAGTTAACGCCAGACTCAAGATACGCGAGAATAATGAAGTGGGTTTTAAGCAAACACGGATGTCTAGACGTGGCAACGACTCGATGGAGACCTAACGAGAGAATTAGAGAATTACTAAGTAAGTTTGAGTTCAGGTTAGTAGAGGACGCTGGATTAAGACTTTATAGCATAGGTCCGGCGATCACCATTGAAGACAAGCTACTTGAGCTGAGCGAGTCAATAATCAACGACCTTAGACAAGTGCTCGACCTACGTGGAGAGAAAATAATAACTCACGGCTACTCAAGAGACTCAGAAGTAGGTGAGGAGTTCTTGTGTCTTACAACAACTGAGGATCTTAAGTACTGCGTTAGTAGTGAGGCTACTTTAAACCATGTGAGGGTCTTGATAGATTCAGACGTGCTTAGAGAAAGGAAAAGCTACTATCTCTACGAGATAGTTAGTGTCTTGAAAGAACCTAAGCCGAGTGACTTCAGAAACTATTTGATGTGTCTGAGGAAGCCACAACTAACTATTTTATTAGGTAATGAGAGGGAAGCTCTCGAGGTATTAAGAAATCTCTTAAGCTACGTTCTCAAGAAGCTAGAGAAGATTGAGTTACTAGACCACTTAGTGCCTATCTTAATAATCGATCAGAGAATGTTTGAGGAGGGTCTCCCCAACTCTCTAAGCATGGTCATCAACGAGTTTTATGATGAATTACTACTAGTAGTTAAGGAAAGCAAGACTTCCTTAAAACTAGCAGTAGAGTTCTACTACGTAGACTCTTCTGAGACACCAACCTTACTTACCAAGACTTCTGTGCGGGCCCTAACTCACGACACTCTAAGATCAGGCCACGCGGCTATCTTAACATCAGAATTGCTAGGACCTCCCGAAGTTCTTGCTTACGCACTATTAGATAGAGCTCACAAAATAGAGTTGGCTGGTAAAACACCCTATATACCTGCATCTCTGATGCCCACGCAAATCAGGATAATACCTGTTAGTAAGAGTCTTGAAGAATATGCTGAGTCTATCGCAAGCAGGTTGCGCGATATAGGAGTCAATGTAGACGTAGATCACAGGGACGTAGGATTAGGCAGGAAGATACGTGACGCAGGAATTGAGTGGATACCATACATAGTAGTAGTTGGTGATAGGGAAAAAGAGAGTAATACGATTAATGTGAGGATACGCAATACCGGCCTACAGAAAACAATGAGAATCGAAGAGTTTATAGAGTTCCTGAAATCTAGTCTTTCGTGAAATACTTGCTAACACGCTTGAACCTATTACTGCAAGATTTAAGATTGATTTATATTTTGTTGAATACGTAAGTATGTTAGTGATGAGTGTCGCCCGACTGATTGAGTGATGCGATGAACCTCCACTGAGTTTCTAAGTACCACAACGCTACTCAGAAGGTTCCATGATTTCGTGGTATGTGTTCCTGCCGCACACTCTACAGTAATGATATAGCTGAGTAAACTCACTTAAATCGTAACTCACGTTAAGAACCCACACAGTACCGCACTCCTTACACTTAATTCTCCAAGGACTCACCGTGTCACACCAATAAGAGTTCGCGCGGAAGTATTTAAAAACTCTAGTAGTAATTCAGTAAGTGATGAGCAGAGGTGGGCCCGTAGCTCAGCTAGGCAGAGCGGCGGGCTCCAGTCCTCTACGGGTCTGCAGACCGAAAGGGATGATAGGAAAGACTTGGGTGAGACCCGTAGGTCGGGGGTTCAAGTCCCCCCGGGCCCACCACATAACGAGAGACAGGGCTCCTAACAGCTCGGGTTAGTTAGCTTCGAAGTTTTTTCTCCAGTATTCTGTGAGTCTCCTACGCTTTAATTCCCGCGCTTTTTTATTGAGGAACCTGTAAACAGTTGAGTGTTCTCTTCCCTGAACAAGCATCTCTAGAGCTTCTCTAGCTAGATATGCTCCCTCGTAATCACCAATGATAGCTACTAAGTCTTCGTAAATACTTATGTAAGTTCCTGTTAGTTGCTCGATGTTTGTTTTTACCCTGCCTTCCTCACCTATAATCCTCGCTTTAACTCTGTAGAGATGACTCTGTGAGTCTCCTACAACCTCTTTTAGGTCTATGATTATGAGTACCGCATCCTCGTCTAGTAACCTAAACGCCCTCTCAGGACTAAAACCAGCGTCGACAGCCTTAATAAAGTCTGAAGCTTTAAGCAACATATCAACAGGTGTTTCAGGAGTTGCTGCCTCGATAACTACGTTACCGTTCACGCTGTCAACACTTATTATTGTCCGAGTTCTGTTTTCAAGTTCCTTTAAGGTTTTCCCGCCCTCACCTATCAGCACCCCAAGCCTCTCAGGTCTTATCTTCAAGTACATCCTAGTCATGTTTTGAGGAGTTTTACTAGTGTTACTCATTTTCTTAGACCACCAACTACTTAAGTTATTCAAGAATATTATTGTTAAGCCATGATTATCAGTAGACTAACTCGTTTGATTTCCCTAAAACATACTGAAGAACCTCATCTAGTAAGGGGACGCTTACCCCTACTTCTTCAAAAAACCTAAGTATATTCCTTAGATCTCTCTGGAGTAGTTCTATGGCGTTTGGGTGCGTTACTGGTACTGCCTGACTAACGTCTATTATGTAGTGTTTCTTATTCCATATCATCACGTTATACTCGCTTAAATCTCCGTGGATTAGTCTAGCCCTCAAGTAAGCCTTTCTCACATCCTCTACGAGTCTCTGAAAGAGTGCTGAGTACTCTTCTACTGTTAAATCAGCTTCTTTTAGTAGTGGCGCCCTAACACCGTCATTCCCTATGAACTCCATAACCAACACATTCTCGTACTGGCTTATTGGCTCAGGAACTGAGACGCCTGCTTTAAAAAACTCGGTAAAGTTATTGAATTCTTTCTTAGCCCAGAGTATTACTAGCTTCCTAGTAGACCTAGGTATGCTTTTATCGAATCTGTGGTCGCCTACTATGTACTTCATCATGCCTTTCCTAAACTCTGCTGAAGACGTTAAGTATATCTTGATTGCTAAGTCGCGTCCGCCAGGCCCCTTACCCCAATAAACTCTTGACTCCTTACCAGCACTAACAACGCCTTTAAGACTATGTATTACTCCCTTCCTCATTAACTTAAGAATTGCTTGAACAGTTGCTTTATCGAAGACTTCTTCTACAGTCTCGAATAAGTCCTTGTCTACTATCCTGCGTTCCCTATCTTTAACTCTGAAAAACGAATCAATTACTGAGTCTCCGGGTTCTTCACGCGATATTAAGACTCACCCGCACCTTCAGTCAGTGAAGGATCTAAGAACCTCATCTCAATAAGTTTCCTCTTCTCGTCTCTTCCGTACTTATATAGGATGTCTCCCCTACTATCGTCGAACTCCCATTTACCAACTAGGACTACGTCTTTAACATTTATCCATACTTTATGCCTGAGCTTCCCAGGTATTCTCAGCTTCCGTTCTTTCCCGTCCATACATATAGCTTTCACGTAATTACCCCCCATAGGCTCGGTAACAACACAGACTATAGTACCCTCACTAGGGTTAGGGTACGGCGTCTCCGAAACTACGTCAGTTTTCTTCTTACTCAACACACCACCTCTATACTAATAAAGAATGAAAACTATTTAAGGAAGGGAAACACACTATTCAGTCCTCACACATCTCCTAACATACCTCGAATCCCTGTACGTTATTATCTGAATTTTTTCTCCTACACCTAAGTATTTAGGAAACCTAGTCTTGATAGTTACTCCATCCGTACATTCAGCAGTAACTTCACTGTTTTTAAAATCTATCACCTCGCACTCGCTGACCGCGTAATCGCTAGGATTTAATAACCTGAATTCTCCTTTAGTTAAGGACCTTATACTCACTTCAAGGACTTCGTCTCTAGCCAGATCTCTTAAAACTAGCTTGTCTTTCTGGATGTTTAAGACCTCCATCAAGGAATCTCTAAAACCTACTAACTCTCCAGGTCTTAACTGAGGGATTCTTAACACTATTGATAGCTTGCCGTACCTCTTACCCCTAACTACCCCGTGAAGCTTCCACGACTCCTTAACGTAGCCTCCAAGCACGCTCTGTAAGTAGTTTGCGGCTTGCCGAGCTACTGAAACATTACTGAACTTTACGTTTATTCCTTCACGTAACTCCTCGTAGTCTGTTATGTTGCTATTAATGCTTCTCACGCTACCTAAAAGCTTAGTTATCTTCTTCTTTACTTCCTTAGTAGGCTCCCCAACAAACCTTACCTGCAGTAGTGCCTCATAATCTCTAGTCTTAACACTCAGGCACTTAGGGCATAACCTAGAATCTATCTTGTAATTAACTACGAATACTTGCTCTACAAGCTTCCCTGCAAACAAAGACCTTACTAGTAGCTCAGCACGGTAGTTACTAGCGCTTAATACGTGTGCCTCAATGTTCTTAAATGCTGGGTGTGTCTTCCCTTTCTTTATTACTGCTTCATTAATATAGTACAGTATTAATTCCTCGTCACTCCCTGATAGAGGCACCCAAGAACCACTCATGTAGAGAGATCCGCATACAGGACACCTAATTAAGTCTATCTTGTCAGGAATGCTTACTATAGGTCTCTCCTTAATAAAGCAGTCCACACACAAGCCATCAATTAGCGGCTCCCCATCGCTTTCTTTCTTCCCACACCTCAAGCAAAACCTCCCGCTAAAACTCACAGTCTAACCACCTGCGCGTAAGGAACACCACCTACTCTGAGTATCGCGTCAGGGTGCACTAGACCCTCCTTAATGGCCTTACTCACAGATATCTCACCAACGAAAACAGCTATGGGGGCGTTTCTCGCGTGATGCATTGCCTCCTCTAGAGTAGCTAAGAACCCCTTAAAGAACTCCTCGTTTACGTGAAGTACTACGTCCCCTTCCTGAAACTTCTTCCCGAGAAGACCTTCGTCACATATAGCTACTACCTCACTAAAGTCCTGGGAAACTTCGGTAGTGACGTGTATCTTAACGTAGACCATAGCTTGAGATCCCGAACTCCTCTCATGACTTGAAGACTCGTTATCTCTTGTTTTCGACATGTTGAAAAATCCTAGACTCGCGGGAAGCCTTATAACAAAGTTAGGTAGTGTTAGGAGATCCAGGAATAGCACCTCTCATACGGGCTTTACCGGGGTCTCAGCACCGCAAGCTAAGCACCTTATTATCCATATCTTACCTTGCTTCCTCAACTCAGTCTGGTAAGAACCGCAAGTCTTGCAGGTAACGTAGCTGTCTAGAAACCTCTTAAATAAAGCGTTGATAGTTTGTGAAGAGACGCGTGAGTAAATAGTGAACACTCCAGACTCGTCTATAGTGCCCCTAGCAGCTAATTCTTTAAGGAGGTACCTAGCACAGATCTTAGGCTCTCTTAAAATAGCTTCACAGACAGTCTTGAAGTTTTTAATTTGTGTCTGAAGCCCTACGTGAGCTACTTCTAGAGCCGGTATATCGAGAGTTACTGCCTGACTCCTCCTCTCAGGAAGTCTCTCATACAGTTCCTTAAGTAATTCTTCGTATGGCGGTAACTCACTCACTCAGTCTCACCTCTACTTAATAAACCAACAAAACTTTTAAGTTGAGTAAACTACCGTGTTAATGGTTGATGGAGGGACGAAATGAAGATATATATTGAAACATACGGGTGCGCGCTCAATAAAGCTGACACAGCCTTAATGAAGAGTATCTTAGTCAGTAGCGGGCATGAAATAGTTTCTTCTCTTGAAGATGCTGAAGCAGTAATAATCAACACGTGCACGGTAAGGTTAGATACCGAGCAGAGAATCTTAAAGAGGCTGCACCAACTTAAGAGATTACTGAGGGAAAGTAACGGCACCAAGCTCAAGTTGATTGTAGCTGGGTGTATGGTGGCTGCACAACCATATACTGTGTCTAAAGTAGTTCCTGAAGCCTCACTCATATCACCACAAAACATTACTAGGATTCGTGAAGTTGTAGAAAGCCCCGGAAAATCTATCATGGTTAGTGGCGAGAGAGACACTACCTTACTGTGCCCTCTAGTAGAAGGTTTTACGGCAACCATACCCATAGCTGAGGGCTGTCTAGGTAATTGTTCCTTTTGTATAACTAAGATAGCTAGACGTAGGCTGAGGTCTTACAAGCCTAACTTAATAGTTGAGGCTGTTAAAGAATCTGTTAATAGAGGAGCTATCGAGATAGACCTCACCGCGCAGGACACTGCTGCATACGGGGTTGACTTAGGTGATGTCAGGCTTCCTAACCTCCTCGAGGACATATTAGGGAAAGTAAGAGGTAACTACATGTTGAGGATTGGGATGGCTAATCCAGATAATCTCCTCCCAATGCTCGACGAGTTTCTGGAAGTCATGAAACACCCTAACATATTCAAGTATGTGCATATACCCCTACAATCAGGAAGTGATAAGGTATTGAAGCTTATGAGGAGGAAATACACATACGACGATTACAGGCTTCTAGTGAGCGAGATAAGAAAGAAAATACCTGAAGTTCAGCTAGCTACTGATATAATAGTAGGGCACCCAGGCGAGAACAAGGAAGACTTTCAACTAACGGTCAAAGCACTTGAGGAGCTAGTCCCTGATAAAGTGCATGTAGCACAATACACTATACGCCCGAGAACAGAAGCAGCATCAATGAAGCAACTCTCAGACTCAATTAAGAAATACAGGAGCACGGAGTTAAGTAAAGTCATAGAAAAAATAGGTTCTGTTCTGAACTCCGCGTACGTAGGTACTAGAGCGTGGGTTATCGTGTCAAGGAAGTCTTTCAGAGGGTCACCGATAGGTAGAACAATAAACTACAAGCCCGTAGTAATCAGCGGCTTAGGAAAGATAGGTATTAGTGGGTATGTAGAAATAACTCAATACACGTTCTATGACTTAAGAGGTCGCTGGAGCTCATCACAGCTTACAACTGAAAGTCTTGCTCTTTAGGATGGGTGAAGTCGGACCTAGGTAGCGACTCCTGAAAGACCCTCAAAATATTCCAAGCATCAAGTCCCTATTAAGAGATGAGGGACTAATCGTGCTGACTCCCGTTATGGAGACTGTTTCAACATATAATAACTTGCTATTCGCACGTTAACTATAAAAATACTCTAAGTGACTATACAAATTGCGTGAGTGTCTTGCGGAGAGAAGCACATATGTGGTTTAGACAGGCAGAAAGCGACCTCAAGAAGGCCTTAAATGATTTAGTAACTGGAGACTGGGATTCTGCCGCGTTTTGGTCGCAGCAAGCGGCTGAAAAAGCTTTAAAAGCTCTTTTAATCGAACACGGCGCTACCTACAGAGGTCACGAGCTTCTCGAAATTAGCAACACAGTTGAGAAAGAATTAGGATTGAGTGTTGAAGAAATCCGAGATTACCTCAGAGATTTAACCATACATTACACTATCGCTAGATATCCTAACGCCGCGAACGCTGTTCCATCAGAATTGTATACTAAGGAAATAGCTGAGAAGCTAGTTGAAGAAGCGAGAAGGGTGATCGAGTGGGTAAAGCGCTATCTGCGCTAAAGTCTCAGGAGGAGGCATTAATTAAGGCTAAGAAAGTAGTTGAGAAAGCGAAGACAGTATGTTCCAGAAACGGGTGGGGACTAGTAGGAGCATATTTAGTGGGTAGTAGAGCGAGAGGCGATTACGTGACTGAAAGCGATATAGATATCGTTCTAGTAGTTAGAGGTATTGAAAAACTAAACACGCTTGAGAGATTAACTATGTTTAAAGAAGTGCTTGAGCCGGGCGTCGAGCTATTCGTGTATACTCCAGAAGAGTGGTTAAGTAGTGAGTCGTTATGGATCATAGAGTTAAGGAGAGAGGCAGTTGTACTTAGCTGACGGCTCCTCGTCATGAATCGCGGGTTTCGCCTCTACTAGAGCTTTTCTCATCACTTGAGAGCTCCTCAAGTAGGTTGCGTCACTCATTAGTTCCTATCAACAGCTTTGGAGTGAATGCTTCTATTCGTAGTTATATTTAATAGGTGGTTAATAGCTTATAAAATGGTGGGTGAGGTTGGGCGAGTCTAAGTCTTCAAGCAAGAAGATAGCTTCGATAGAGGACTTAGAGCTCACACCGACAGTCCTATCTAAGCTGATGGATGCAGGCTTTAAAACTCTTGAGTCGATAGCCGCCGCTAATTCGGCTGAGCTAGCTAGCATAGCCGGCATACCCTTACCGACAGCTCAGAGGATAGTTGTTAAAGCGAGAGATCTGCTAGGACTCAAGTTTAAGACTGCTCTTGAGTTAAGGATAGAGAGAGCTAAGATAGGGAGGATAACTACAGGCTCGAAGAGCTTGGATGCCTTGCTGGGGGGAGGTATTGAAACTAAGTCTATTACTGAACTCTTCGGTGAGTATGGTACTGGCAAGACCAACATATGTCATCAGTTAGCAGTTAATGTTCAGTTACCTGAAGAGAAGGGAGGACTGAACGGGAAGGCACTATACATAGATACTGAGGGTACCTTCCGGTGGGAGAGGATAGAAGCTATGGCTAAGGGTGTTGGGTTAGATCCTGAGGCTGCTATGCGGAACATAATATGGGCTAGAGCAATAAACAGTGATCACCAGATATCCTTAGTAGAGGAAGCTACTAACGAGTTGTTACCTAACGAGAACATAAAACTACTCATAATAGACTCAGTCATCAGTCATTTCAGAGCAGAGTATACTGGTAGAGAGACGCTAGCGGTCAGGCAGCAGAAACTCAACAAACACTTACATGACCTAGCTAGGATAGCCGAGGCCTTCGATATAGCTGTAGTCGTGACTAATCAAGTCATGGCTAGACCAGATCTTTATTACGGTGACCCAACACAGGCTGTGGGAGGCCACGTACTAGCGCACGCACCAGGCGTCAGAATTCAGTTGAGGAAAGGTAGGGGTAATAAGAGGATAGCTAGAGTAGTTGACGCTCCTCACTTACCGGAAGGCGAGGCAGTCTTCGTAATTACTGAAGAAGGAATCAGAGACGCTGAGGAGTAGGTATTGAGTCTTGAGGAGTCAGTACTAGTTATTACTGTATTAGCTACTCTTTCATACGCGTCTATATCAGACCTCAGAACTAGGGAAGTAAAAGAGTATGTGTGGGTTCCTGCAGCCCTCATATCAGTCACAATAAATTTACTGACTGGTAATTACGATATACTGCAGTTAGCTATAGCTTCGATACCTGCTCTCTTAGTCTTAATTTTCTCATTACTTGACATGATGGGTGGAGCCGATTTCCTAGCCTTACTAGTAGTGACTCTAGCACACCCAAGAATATTCCCTAAACCACTAACCTACTTGACTCTCGTGTACTCTTTAATTATCCCGGTAATACTGATAGTGAGTAATTTGTTTTACGGCCTGAAATACTTTAGGCATTATAAGGAAATTAAGTGTGTCAGAGGCAGTAGAGCAATGCTGTTGTTGTTAGGGCGTCCTAAAAGAGTAGACTCATTCTTGAATTCAAGGTTTACATACCTGCTTACAATCCCTGCAGAGCAACAGAGAAATTTGTTTGAGTGCCGCACGTCGTTTTCTATGGATGATACTTACGAAGAGGAGCTGAGAAGCAACGTTAGAGAGTTACTAGAGAAAGGAGTTCTTAAAAACAATGACTTATTGTGGGTTACTCCTGGATTACCTCAGATAGTGTTTTATTTGTTTGGGTATGTGGCAGCACTAGTAACTCCAGAGTCTCTCCTCCATCTTATAATCTCTTTAACGTGAGTTATTCTCGGTAGTGAGCGCCATGTGTGAGCAGACCTTGAAGATTCTGTGGGCTCCTTGGAGAATGAGTTACGTAGTTAAGGGTTCGTCGGAAGAATGCATATTTTGCAAGGCGGTTAAGGGAGGCGATGACGAGAATTACGTTGTGTTGAGGTCTAACCTAAGTATCGCTATGCTCAACATATTCCCGTATAATACCGCGCACGTCATGATAGCGCCAACCAGGCATGTTTCAAGGATAGAGCAATTAACACGTGAGGAAGTTTTAGATTTGTTCGAGACTTTCTCAAGAGTTATTAGGGCTATCGACCAAGAATACAGTCCTCAAGGATATAACGTGGGAGTAAATATTGGGAGGGTGGCCGGGGCAGGCATCGAGTCACACGTCCACATACACGTAGTTCCTAGGTGGTTAGGGGACACTAATTTTATGCCAGTAATTGCTGGGACTAAAGTAATGCCTGAGGATCTTCGTAACACGTATACTAGACTAAAGAACAGGCTGTTATCTCAGTAAGCGGTAATGTTAACGATTAATTTATTTAGTATCATAAGTTAGCTTAGATTCTTCAGGTATGTGACCCAATAAATAATAACACTCTGATAAAATAATTGTTTTTAATTTTCGTGCCATGCCTGTATATGAGGTACCTAACTTGAGAAACCTAGTTTACGAGTTAACAGGTAAGGACCTAATAACGACTCAGGAATGGGGAGTTGATGAGTTAAGAATTGCTCTGAACCTAGCTAAAGAGTTTAAGTGGGTCGCGCACTATTATGGCGTGAGCAAGATACCACCTATTCTTGAGAGAAAAACTTTCTTTATGTTATTCTTTGCTGGCTCAACGAGAACTAGAGCAGCTTTCGAGGCAGGTATGACTTACTTAGGTGGTCACGCACAATATATTGGTGCTCAAGAAACACGTATTGGTGAGGGCGAGGCAGTCAAAGACGTAGCCGCGATGTATGAGAGGTATGGTCACGGCTTAGGAGTGAGAATACTTGATAAAGCTATAGACTACAAACACGGTGCTGGGAATCAGTTAATACGTGAAGTCGCTAAACACGTCAGGATACCCGTTATTAATATGGCTGACGATCAATTCCACCCGACGCAAGCCTTAGCCGATTACATGACTTTCGAGGAAGTATTCCCCAACCCTAGAGGTAAGAAGTACGTCATAATGTGGGCGTACTCTCCGGTAGTCAGAGGTCCTTGCAGTATTAATGAAGATCTCCTAATGTTCACTAGGATGGGTGTTGACGTTACTGTAGTGTATCCGCCGGGCTACGACTTATTCCCCGACATTGTTGAGTGGGCTAAAGAAAACGCTAGGAACTCAGGTTCTGTTCTCGAGTTCAGTAATGACTATAAGGAGGCCCTAAGAGGTGCTCACGCAGTATTCCCGAGAAACTGGGCTTCAAGAACTCTCCAAGAGTTAGGTTACAGTAAGTACGGGCAAGAAGAACTAAAGAATTACGAAAAGTTTAAAGACTGGAGAGTTACTAAAAACTTGATGGATCTCATGGATAAGTCTGGAGTCTTAATGCATGTTATGCCTGTCTTCAGGAACTCGGAGGCTGATGATGAAGTAGTTGATAGTCCCAGGTCTGTTCTCTACGAGCAAGCAGAAAACGGTTTATGGACTAAGATGGCTGTCTTAGCTCTCACGATGGCTGGACTCAAATAATGTTTAATTAAAACTCGTAAAAACCAATATTACTTTATTTGCTTAACTAAAATAACGTTTTATTAAAACCAATGTAGCTAAGTTTAAAAGATAGTTCTTTGCTAGTGAATTATGTGGTGAAGTAAGTGGGCAAGCCTTGGTATGTAGGTATTTGGGAGGGTCAAGACTATCTCTCTAATTTAGAGAGGACTCAAGAAGACATTAAGTTAATTATTGAGGCCGCAAGAGACTTAGAGAGGAAGTTTAAGGCTAAGGTCCCCACACCTTACCTACAAGGTCAGACACTCTTCATGTTCTTCTACAACAGGTCTTTGAGGACTAGGAATAGTTTTGAGGCAGGCATGTCTCAGCTAGGAGGTCACGCGCACTTCCTGAGCCCCCAAGACGTCTACACGCCGACACTCCCTGAGGATATGGAGCCTTACAAGACTGAAGCGATTAGCGACGTAGCCAGAGTTTTGAGTAGGTATGGGAACGGGATAGCTATAAGGATATATGCCGACGCTGCTAAGTGGTATATAGGTAGGGGCCACAGAGTTATCGAGGAGTTCGCTAAGTGGGCTACTATACCTGTCCTCAACATGGAAGACGACATATTCCACCCGTTCCAGTCTTTAGCTGATATTAAGTCTGCTCTAGACGTAGTGCCTAACCTGAGAGGTAAGAAGTTTGTCGTCTCTTACGCTTACTCCGGCGGTCTCAAGCCCCTAGCCGTTCCTCAAGACGTCGCTATTATGGCTGCTATGATGGGTGCTGAGGTCTGGATTGCTCACCCACCAGGGTTTGAGTTAATGGATAATATAATGCAGAAAGTCAGGGAGTTAGCTGACCGTTACGGAGGTTCCGTTAAAGTAACTTACGACATGAAGGAAGCTTTTGAAGGCGCTATGTTCGTGTACCCGAAAGCTTGGAGTCCTAAAGGATTCTTCCCGCCATTCAGTGCTGACGGCAAAGTACATAAGGAAGAAGCTATGGAGTACCAGAGCAAATTCAAGAACTGGATAGTCACCATGGATCTCCTAGAAGAGTCAGGGAAGCCGTACTACATGCATTGCGGACCGGCAGACAGAGGTCAAGAAGTAACAGACGAAGTACTAGACACCTACGAGAAATCACTATACTTCGAAGAAGCTGAAAACAGATTACACGTGCAGAAAGCAGTAATGGCAATGGTTATGGGGAGCAAGTACGAGTGAGGTGCTGCCTTAGTTGTCTAGAGATGAGAAGTACTTGTTAATAGCTTTAGGAGGCAACGCCTTCCAGACTAAAGGAGACAAAGGAACTCCTGAAGACTACTGGAAAAACGCTTATAGAGCTGCAGAAACCGTCGTGAGGATAGTTAAGGAGGGGTATAAGGTCGTCGTCACTCACGGGAACGGGCCTCAAGTAGGCATCATAATGGAGTGGATGGAGAGATCTAAAGATAGGATACCTCCCCTAACTATGGACATAGCTGGTGCCATGACTCAGGGATGGCTAGGTTACTTGCTAGCTCAAGCAATAAGCAACTTATTAGTGAGAGAAGGCGTTAAAGACTCTGTTAAGGGAGTTGTAGCCGTAGTTAATCAAGTTGAGGTTAGAAGAGACGATCCAGCTTGGTCTAACCCAACCAAGTATGTTGGGAGCTGGTATACAGAGGAAGAAGCTAAGAAGTTAGTTGCTGAAAAAGGCTGGGTCTTCAAGCCAGATCCTAGGGGCGGGTATAGAAGGGTAGTTCCGTCGCCAAACCCCTTCAATAACGTGGAGGTAGCCGCTATAAAGAGATTAGTTGATGATGGGTGGATAGTCGTAGCCTCTGGTGGTGGTGGAATACCCGTAGTTAGGAATAACGACAACACTCTACAAGGTGTTGAAGCGGTAATCGATAAAGATTTAGCAGGCGAAGTCCTGGCAACATCTCTTGGCGTAGGTACTTTCGCGATCTTAACAGACGTAGACGGAGTCTACATAAACTTTGGCAAGCCTAACCAAAAGAAGCTAGATATCGTAATGGTATCTGAGCTAGAAAAATACTACAAGGAAGGACACTTCGCCCCAGGCTCTATGGGACCTAAAGTATTAGCCGCGATAAGATTCATAAAGAATGGCGGCAGGAAAGCTATGATAGGACACCTGTATAACGGCTACGAAGTAATTAAGGGACTTTCAGGAACTACGATACTCCCTATCTAGTCGTTTTTAGCAATTTTCGTAAATAATTTAAATTCGTTAGTCAGGTATTTTTTAAATCCTCAAAGATTTTCTCTGAAATATATAAACACTTGTTTAAAACTACCTTAATCAACGATTTACTGGTGTGTTATGCTTGGAGAAAGTAGACTTATTAATAAATAATGCTTTGGTCGTCACGATGAATCCTAGGAGGGACGTTATTCCAAGAGGCTTCATCGCTGTCAGGGACGGGAAAATAGTTGATGTAGGGTTAGGTGACGGCAGAAGTAAGTATACGGCTGAGGAGTATGTAGAGTTAAAGAAGAGTGTTGTGACTCCGGGTTTCGTGTGTGCTCACACACACTTCTACGGACTCCTCCTAACGGGCTCGCCTTGGTTTGGCGTGATTGAGGCGCCATCAGATTTCCAGCAGAATCTGCAGAGGATTTGGTGGGCTCTAGATGAGTCTCTCACGTACGAGGATGTCTACGTTAGTGCTTTATTAGGATCTATGCTTTTCGCCAGGACTGGAACTACGTTCTTTAAAGACTTACTAGACGCTCCTAATATAACCCGGAATTCACTAGACTATGTGGAGAAAGGGGTTACTGAGGTTGGGTTGAGAGGCTTCGCGGGCTTCTCAGTAACTCAGAGGAGGAGCTTAAGTGAAGGTTATGAAGGCATAGCTGAGAACGAGAGGTTTGTTAAGAAAACTCACAGTAACCCAGACAGTAACGTTAAGGGTGTTTTCACTCTACACGCGTCCTTCACAGTAACTGACGACGTCCTAATTAAGACTAAGGAGTTAGCTGACAGGTACGGAACTATATACGCTATGCATTTGGAAGAAGGACTTATTGACGTTTACCATAATATCGAACGGTACGGTAAGAGACCTGTAGAGAGGTTAAGGGATATAGGTTTCTTATCGCCAAGATTTCTCGCTATTCACGGAGTTCAGGTAACCGAGGACGAGTTGATGATACTGAAACAGTATGACGTTAGGATAGCACACAACGCTATGAGTAACATGATAAACGGTGTTGGAGTCCCTCCAATACCTAAGATGTTATCGCTGGGTATGACTGTCAGCATAGGTAATGACGGATACGTAATGGATGTTTTCGAGAATATGAGATCAACTTACTTAGTACACAAGGTAGTTAACAGAGATCCTAGATTAATGAGTCCTCTTAAGATAGTTGAGATGGCTACTATAGACGCGGCTAAGGCTCTCAACGTCCACGACAAAATAGGGTCTATAGAGGTAGGTAAGGACGCAGACATAACTATAATAGTGCCTGAATTCACGCACACACCGCTTGACGAGAGAACAGTATATGGGCATCTAGTCAATACGTTTAACGGTAAAGACGTGTGGGGAGTCTTAGTTAGGGGTAAGTGGGTTACTAAAGAAAAGCGTTTAGTAACTGTCGATGTAGACAAGGTCATCGATCATGCTGAAAAAGTAGTTAACAGACTTTGGGACAGGATGCTCTCTATGGAGGTTAAGTATAAGGTTGAGTGGCTTAAGCCCTGAGTTTATTAGGTGATGTCGTGTGAGTGTAGAAATATCAGTTGAGATAGCTGGTCTTAAGTTCAGGAACCCGATACTAAACTCTGCATGCCCAATATCGAGAGACGGTAAAGCTATGGAGTTGCTTGCCGAGGGTGGTGCAGGAGGCTTAGTAGCTAAGACTATAGGTATTAAGGCAGCTAAAGTTCCGAGACCTCACATGGGCGTCATCAATAGGGGGTTCATAGGATTAATATCACCTAAGTACGAGAACGGGAAATTAGTTACTAAAGTGGTGAACGTTAGGGGGGCTTACTACGGGTTCCTAAACGCTGAGCTCTGGTCTGACTTACCACCTGAGCAGTGGTTTAATGTTGAGTTACCTTATGCTAGGAGAGTTGCTGAGAAGCACGGGATACCGCTCATAGCCAGTTTAGGGTACTGGGCTCACGAACTCAGAGAATTAGGTCCTAAAGCTGTGAAAGCTGGTGCTCAAGGTATTGAGTTCTCAACACATTACGTAGGCTACGACTACAAGCCTGTTATCGAGTCAGCTAAAGCACTTAAGGAAGTCGTGGATGTTCCGGTGTTCCCTAAGTTGAGTCCCCACCTCACAGGTCTTAAGGAAATGATAAAAGAGCTTGAGAAAGTAGGTGTTGACGGTGTTGTAGCTATAAATACGATAGGTCCTACACTACACATAGATATCGAGAGCGGGAGACCCATTATGGGCGGTCCTAACGGACACGGATGGCTTTCGGGACCAGCTATAAAACCTGTCGGAGTTGCTGTCGTAGCAGAGATAGCGAAGATAAGTAAGCTACCGATAATTGGGGTCGGAGGGATTTCTCAACCTGAAGACGTGATTGAGTACGTCATGGCCGGTGCTACGGCCGTCCAAGTATGTACTCAAGCCATACTAGAGGGTCCCCAAGTATTTAGGAGACTAGCTGAGGGCGTTGCTAAGTGGTTGAGAGACCACGGGTATTCAAGCATAGAAGATATAAGAGGTATCGCGTTGAATTATCTTAAGCCAGAGTTAGCTGGCTGGTACGAAGTAAGGAATCCGGTAGTCTCGGAAGAGAAGTGCATTGCTTGCGGGCTTTGCGAGCAGTCATGTACTTACGATGCCGTCCACGTACTCCCTAAGGGCACTACTAGAGTAGCTGTCGTTGATACTAGCAAGTGTTACGGTTGCGGCGTCTGCACGACCGTGTGTCCTACTAGAGCTATCCACTTCCCAGCAGATTACTGGGTATAACAAAAAGTATTTAATTTAAGCTAATCAAGTTTTTCTATAAAAGTCTAGGAAAGTTTGCTAGGTAGTATATCTTGTCTAGTTTAAGTCATACTAAAAAATACAGGATTCTTAATTGTATGAGGCTAGAATAATATGTCGAAATATATAGTAAATCTCACGTGTTCTCGGTGCGGTACTATTTACAGGTACGAAGACAGGCCCTCTATATGCTTAAATAATGATCTAGGTAGGTTAGACATAAACTACGATTATGAAGCGCTCAAGAACTTCTATACTAGAGACTACGTAAATAGGAAGCCTTTAACTAGTCAGTGGAAGTATTTTGACTTACTACCACCTAAAAACTACGAGAACGTAGTTACGCTCAGTGAGGGGGCTACCCCGCTCATCAAGGCTAAGAGACTTGCTGAGAGACTAGGCGTTAAGTCTTTGTGGATTAAGGATGAGACAAGAAACCCGACAGCTTCTTATAAAGATCGCGGCATGTCCGTTGCTGTTAGTGTTGCTAAAGAATTCGGGTATAATAAGCTAGTTACCGCATCGTCTGGTAACGCGGCAGTAGCTTTATCAGCTTACGCTGCAAGGACTGGAATGGACGTTTACGCTTTCGTCATAGAGCAAGCTAGTTATAGTAAGATAGCTCAGCTACTCTTCTACGGAGCTAAGGTAGTCAAGGTTCGAGGTCTCGGCAGGGAAGACCCTACAGTCAAGATGATGAAGCTAGCCTACGAGAAATTCGGGTTTTTCCCGTCACCGAGTTTCGGACCCTTCAACCCGTACCAGATAGAGGGTTCTAAAACAATCTCATACGAGATAGTAGAGCAAATGAATTGGGAGACGCCGGATTGGGTGTTCGTGCCCGTAGGTGCTGCATCACTACTAACCGGTGTTTGGAAAGGGTTTAGAGACTACGTAGAGTTAGGTCTAATTAATGAGTATCCTAGGTTATTTGCAGTGCAATCAACTGGCAACCCACCGTTTGTCAGAGCTTTTAAAGAGAAGCAAGACCCGTTCAATATACGCCCGTGGGATCACCCACACACGATAGCTTGGGGCCTTGAAGATCCTTATCCCTGGGACGGTGACGCGGGACTGAAAGCTCTTCAAGTCACTAAAGGCAATGCAGAGGAAGTTGAGGACTCCCTAATCATTAATGCCATGAAGGCTCTCGCTAGTAGTGAGGGAATTTTCGCCGAACCCTCGGGAGCAGCTTCCTTAGCTGGACTCATGAAAGCTCTTCAAGATAAACTAATAGACAGAGATGAGGAGATAGTGGTATTGATAACGGGTCACGGCTTAAAAGACCCAGATGTTGTGAGGGAAGTAGTTGGTGACGCTCCAATAATAAACCCAGACATCGAAGAATTAAAGGCGGTCTTAGCTACTCACTACAAGACAATAATTTGAGGTCTCCTCCCAAAAGCTAGTTCGAGAACGTTATGGCAGATATTTGTTTTATTAATTTTACTGTTCTTTAATAATTTTGGGCAGGGGTTCACTCAGTGAGTGCTGAGTCACTTCTAGAGAAGGCGTTGGTTAGAGTTAACGAGCATGGCGGCATATCAATTAACGAGTCTATAGTTATTGACGGGCACGAGGACTTTCACGAGAGGATAGTTACTCACGTTCATAGCGATCATACAGCGAGACTAGCTGAGTCGATAAGGCGTAGGCAAAAAATAGTTGGTACGCCTCTTACTCTTGAGTGGCTTTCTGTGATGACCGGGTTTAGCGATCCTTCATTATTTGTTCCGCTTGATTACGACCAACCCTACGAAGTAGGTGGTCTTAAAGTAGTTTTTAAGAAAGCTATACACATACCTGGGACGGCGCAGGTTTTAGTAGAGTACGAAGATAGCACGACTATCGGGTATACTAGCGACTTTAAAAAAGTTGGTAAGGGTACTGATGTACTTCAGCCAGACGTGCTAGTCATAGATGCCGTGTACGGGCACCCCTCTTATGTCAGGGAATTCGATGATTTTATCGAGACAATCTTAGCAGACTTAGTTAATGAGTTACTTAGTAAGGGTCCTGTCCACCTATACGCTTACTACGGTAAAGTTCAGGAGGTAATGCAGGTTCTGCGCGAGCGTGGCGTCATAGCACCCTTCGTCCTCAGTCATAAACAGTACTCACTCTCTAAAATTGCTGAGAAGTACGGTATGAGGTTTGGTGAGTATTTTCATATAAACTCGCGAGAGGGCGTAGACGTTATAAGGAGTGGCTGGTACGTCTACTTAACTCACTCGACTAACTACTCTAGGCTCAAAGAAAATAGTAGGGTTAGCCACGTAACACTTAGCGGCTGGGAATTCACCAAGCCTTATAGGAAACTCGGGAATAATAGCTATCTAGTAGCCTTTAGTGATCACTCAGATTTTAAAGGCTTAATAGAATATGTAGAACGCTCCAAGCCTAAGCTACTCATAGTCAATAATGCTAGAAGTTCTCAAAGCAAAACATTCGCAGACTACGTAGCTAACAAGCTGAATATAAAAACAATAGTATTATAAATATGTTATTAAACTAAATCTCTTAGTAACTCAATTTATTCAGTTACGACTACGTATGCAGCGTAATTTGCCCCATCTGGACGTAGCGGAGGTTTATGAACTATCTCGTCATTCATCATGATGTCTAAAGCCCCTGCAAATACTACGTGATATATTGGGTTAAAAGCCTCTTCTACTGGAACATTGTTCTTAGCTGGAAGAGTTTCTCTATAGTATTCCTTCACGTTACAGAAATTTTCTCTAAATCTACGTGCAATAAGCATTACTAGCTTTTCAGAAATAGCTTGTATTTCCTCATGATCATTTCTATTAAGTATTGGTGTGTTAAGTCGTAACAATTTATTAACTAAATCAACATACCTTAAACTATATAGTAGTGCAAGTTCGTGAGTCAAGTTCGCCACACTTATTTTTAGGGTTTCTTGTAAGTCTACAAATCTAATGTCTCTTTCAAGTAAAGTAGCTAGGATATTCCCTATTTCAATCATCCTTGCAGTTACTTCGTCTGGGTTAAGCCCGAGTCCTACCCACATCCATGCTAAATCTGGAAATGCTGCTCTAAGCTTATTTAATGGTAATTTTCCATGTGTGCTAAACAAGTATTTCCCATAAATCGAGTTATGTCCCCACATCCACTGTTCTGGCATGTTTAAAGTACCTGCTTCAAAGCCTGTAAAGACGTAAAGCCCGCCTGGCATTTTCTTTGAAGCGATGAGAAGACCTTCTCTTGATAAAATATCTAAACCCTTGTAGTCGAGAGTTTCCGCCCCTACTACTATATAATCAATGTAGGGGAAGGCTAAACCCTCTTAACAACTGTTAATTTATTAATCACCTGGTGTACATGATCTATGTACTCTTTAACACATTCTATGATAATCGTAACCAACCTGCTGATAATTGGCTGTAGTTTTTTAAGGTCCTTACGTGTAAAGATAGCAAACGCAGGTTTATACAAGCTATTTTCCTCTATAATCAGGCCACAACGCTGTAACTCACGAATATGCTTAGTAACCTCCTCGACTGATAACTTAAGCTCTCTACTAATAGAATGTATATCTTGAGGTTTTACACTGATTAAAAGCAATAGCTTATGACGAACAATATCGCTTACTACATCATAAGGATTACATTTGTGCTCTGCAGATCCACACATAGTAAACTCTAAAAGCATTCCTGAACTCGTCTCCGAATATATAAATTATAATATATCATTTAAAAATCTCAAAAACCAACTTAGGACCGCACGTATTTCACTATTTTTCGTAAATGAATTACTATAGTTTCTCCTAACCATCTTTACGCTTGTCGGGGAGTAAGTAGTTGCTGTTCCTTACTTACGGTCTTTGCGGGTTCCCGTAGGCGGTTCATCACGTATAGATTGAGAAATGTAGTTCTGGTAAAAGCATTGCTCGCGCCTGCCTCACACCACTACACTAAAACTAGAAAGCATTAAGGAGCGTGCAGAAGCCCTAAAATAGGACTATAAATAAAAACAGTAGACAAACTACTTGCCGTTCACCCGAGAGTGACTATCAATGCTCTTTTTATTCAATGATTGTCGCCCTCGGGTTCATCAGGGTCCCCGCTAACCGTTTGTCTCTTGACGCTCATTCTTTTTGGTTCAGGTCTTTTCGTGTCACGTCAAG
>ERZ1669248.84-NODE-84-length-58791-cov-5.250817_pt1 | contig 58791 bp, 59 predicted proteins | sample MGYA00579296_ERZ1669248 | MGnify/ENA primary metagenome ERZ1669248 (study PRJEB41166, sample SAMN08046057) | hot springs metagenome | biome: hot spring; feature: neutral hot spring; material: thermophilic sediment; isolation source: thermophilic sediment from...
GAAAAAGAGGTAGATTTTATTGTAGAAGAGATTAGGACCAAAGGAGATTTAGCTCTCCATAATTTCTCTTTAAAATTTGATAACTACGATTCTAAAAAATATGGGTTCAAAATAAGTGTCCCGGAAATTGATTTATCTAATGATTTTGCTACAGCAATTAAGGTAATGATTGAAAGGGTTAAAAATTATTATATCCATGAATATAAAAATTCATGGTTTTATAAAGATGGGGAAAGTATTTTAGGGCAGCTAATTGTGCCTGTGGACAGTGTGCTTCTTTATGTTCCAGGTGGAAAGGCTTCTTATCCTTCTACAGTAGTTATGGGGCTTATTCCTGCTATGATTGCTGGAGTCAAAAATTTATATGTAACGACACCCCCTTCTAAAAGAGAGGATAGAAACTTATTATATACTTTAAGACTTCTTGGCATAAAGGAGTTATATCTTCTTGGCGGAGCTCATGCTATTTCAGCTTTTGCTTATGGTACAGAGTCTATTCCTAAGGTGGATATGATTATTGGACCTGGAAACTTATATGTGGCCCTTGCTAAGAAGAGGGTTTTTGGAGATGTAAATATTGACGGGATATTTGGTCCCAGTGAGATTTTAGTGTGGATTAATTATAGAGGTAAAGATCTAAATCTGAGAAAAATAGTGTGTGATTTTTTGGCTCAGTTAGAACACTCTCCTTATGATAGGGGGTGGATGATCTTACCTGAAGAATTACTTGATAAAGTAATGGGCTTAATTAAAGAGGAAGTTGAAGGATCGGGAAGAGGTGATATTTTGAAAGAAGCAATAAAAAATTCCTTTCTGATAATTGAAGAGGATGAGGAAAGAGCTATCAATTTAATAAATCAAATTGCCCCAGAGCATCTTGAGATTATTGATTTTTCAGGGGAGAGACATATCCCATATATCAAAAATGCTGGAGCCATATTTATAAACCATTCCTCCATATTTGGAGATTTTATTGCAGGGCCGAGTCATATTTTACCTACAGGCGGATCTGCAAAGTTTTCGTCAGGGCTTTCTGTTAATTCTTTTTTAAAGAGAATAAGCTTTGTAAAGCTTAGTGCAAAAGAGCAAAAAATACTTGCGGAATACGGAAGTATCATAGCAAGAGAGGAAGGTTTCTATATGCATGAAAAGAGTTTAAGAAACTATAAGGAGGAGTGAAGAAATTGAATATAGAAAAACTCTTGAAAAGTAATTATGTAGGGTATAAGGCTAATGTTCCTGATTTGCCTATTAAGCTTTCAAGAAATGAGAATCCTTATGATATCCCTAAGGAGATAAAGGAAGAGATTCTTAATGAATTATTAAACACTCCTTGGAATAGGTATCCGGATGGGCAGTCTTTAAGATTAAGAAATAAATTAGCAGAATTTCTAAATTTATCTGCAGAAAATATTTTGGTGGGTACTGGTTCTGGAGAACTGATTCAACTGGTTTTTAATGGATTCCTTGAAGAAGGAGATAGAGTTATATTGCCTGTACCTACTTTTCCTCTTTACGAGAAACTTTTACAGCAAAGAAAAATAGAGATAATAAAGGTTTTTCTGAATAAAGAAGATTTTTCTTTAAATTTTGATTTGCTAAAAAATTATTTCCAATATAACCCTAAAATTCTTGTGATTACTAATCCTAACAATCCTACCGGAAATTTTTTGTTAAAAAAGGAAGATTTTGAGAAGATTAAAGATTTTCCAGGAATTATATTAATAGATGAAGCCTATTATGAATTTTCTGGCTTAACTTTTTTGTCTCACACAGAAACATTTCCTAATGTGATTATCTTAAGGACCTTTTCTAAGGCTTTTTCTGGCGCAGGTATAAGGTTAGGATATTTGATTTCTAATTCCAAAATTGTTGGGTATTTGAACAATTTCAAGCTACCTTATAATGTGAATGTTTTTACACAGATAGCAGGGGAAAGGTTAATTGAAAAATGGGATTTGTTAAAAAATAGAATAGAAATTATTAAAAGAGAAAGGGATAGAGTGTTTGAAGAGATGCAAAGACTTAAAGACATAAAAGTTTATCCTTCTGAAACAAATTTTATTTTGTTTAGGTCTGAAAAGATATATGAAATATTGAAAAAATGCGAAGAAGAAGGAATAGCTCTAAGAGATTTTAGTAAAGAACCCCTTCTTGAAAATTGTCTAAGAGTATCCATTGGGGATAGAAGGGAAAACGATATTTTCATAAAAGTATTAAAAGAGGTGTGTATATGAGAAAATCGGAGATTGAGAGGGAAACAAAAGAGACTTATGTGAAAATATTATTGAACCTTGATGGAAGTGGATCTTTTTTAGGAGATTTTCCTGTCCCTTATTATAAACACCTATTTTCTGCGTTTTGCTTTTATGCAGAATGGGATGTGGAGATAATGGCTAAGGGAGATGTTGAGGTAGATCCTCATCATCTCATAGAGGATACAGGTATAGTGTGGGGAAAGGCGTTTTATAGCGCAGTTTCTAATTCTAATTTTTTGCGATTTTCGAGTAAAATTGTTCCTATGGATGAAGCCCTAGTTATGGCAGTAGTAGATATAAGTGGAAGGCCTTATTTGGAGATAAGAGATGACAAGGGGATTTTAAATGGAAGACTTATAAAGGAGTTTTTGAGAGGATTTGTAAATAATTCTCAGATAACCTTACATATATGGTTGCTCTCAGGAGAAAATTTACATCATATTGAGGAGGCTATTTTTAAAGCTTTGGGTCTTGCTTTAGGGGAAGCTTCAAAAGAGGCACCTAATCTTAAGTCTACAAAGGGGAAGATATGGTGAAAGCACTTATTGTGGATTATGCTGCAGGAAATTTATTCAGTATAATTAAGGCTTTTAAATATATTGGTATTGATCCTATAGTAAGTAATAATCCTAAAGACTGGGAAAAGGCAGATCTTCTTGTGTTTCCTGGACAGGGAAATTTCTCACAGGCAATGCTAAACTTAAGAAATGAAGAAAAGGATGCAATTTTTAGGGAACTCTTGAGAAAGAAACCTTTTCTTGGAATATGTCTTGGTATGCAAATACTTTTTGAGGAAAGCGAAGAAGCACCAGGTGTTCCTGGTTTTGGATTATTTAAAGGTAAGGTTAAGAAAATTCCAGTGAATAAGATTCCTCATCTTGGTTGGAATGAGGTAGATTTAAAAAGAGAGAGTACCTTTTTCAAAAACATCCCTAATAGATCTTTCTTTTATTTTGTCCATTCTTACTATGTGGATACAAAAGAGGATATTATTTATGGATTTACCGAGTATGGGATAGCTTTTCCATCCTTTATTGTAAAGGATAACATCATTGGGGTACAATTTCATCCAGAAAAAAGTAGTGATAAGGGAGTAAAGTTTTTGAGTAATGTACTGGAGGAAATCCAAAAATGTTAATTATTCCTGCTATTGATATTTATAAATCTAAAGTAGTGAGAATGGAGACTGGTAAAAAAGAAAAGATTATTCTTGAATTTGATAATCCAATAGATCTTGCTAAATATTGGGAAAAGAAAGGAGCAAAAGCTCTGCATCTTATTGATCTTCAGAGTGCCATTGATGGAATCGATGAGAACAAAAATATAATAAGAGAGATAATAAAAAATGTTTCAATTCCTGTGGAGGTAGGTGGGGGATATAGAGATAAGGAAAAAATTGAAGAGGCTATAAATTGGGGAGTATGGAGGGTGATTGTAAGTAGTATTTTAGAAAAAGATTTAGGTTATCTTTCTGATCTTTTCTCAAAATACAAAGAGAAAATAATTCCAAGCATAGATTGGTATGATGGAAGAGTAGGGATCAAGGGATGGCAGGATTTTGTAGAATGGAGAAATATTAAAGATAAACTTGACCTTCTTAGAGTAAAGGAAGTAATTTTTACAGATATATCTCGGGATGGTACCTTAAGAGGGATAAATGTGGAAAATATTAAGACTTTTTTGAGGCTTCATGATTATGATATTTGGATAGCGGGGGGAATATCTTCTATAGAAGATATAATTAAGATTAAAAATATCTGGAAAGAAACAGAAAGGATAAAAGGGGTAATAATAGGAAGAGCTCTTTTGGAAGGGAGAATTAACTGGGAGGAGGCAGAGGATATTATAAATGCTTGCTAAAAGAATAATTCCCTGTCTTGATACTATTGGGAAGAAGGTAGTAAAGGGGACAAGTTTCATAAATGTAAGAGTGGTGGGTGATGCTAAAGAACTTGCAAGAAGATACGAAAAAGAGGGAGCAGATGAGATAGTACTTCTTGATATAACTGCTAGTGAAGAGGGAAGAAGTACTTTTGTGGATGTGGTTACCGATGTTGCATCAGAGCTTTTTGTTCCTTTGACAGTAGGTGGTGGAATAAAAAACATAGAGGATGTAAGGAGACTTCTAAAGGCAGGAGCTGATAAAGTTTCTATAAATACCTCGGCTGTAGAGAATCCCGATCTAATAAATCAGATTGCTTCAGAGTTTGGGAGTCAATGTCTTGTAGTAGCCATTGATGTAAAAAGGAGAGGGAAAAAATCTTGGGAAGTATATATAAAAGGTGGGAAAGTCCCTACTGGGATTGATTTTAAAGATTGGGTAATTGAGGTAGAGAAGAGAGGAGCTGGTGAAATTCTTTTAACTAGTATAGATGCAGATGGACATCTTTCTGGATACGATTATGAGCTTCTTGAATATGCTTTAAGTTATTCAAATCTTCCATTAATAGCTTCTGGTGGTGCGGGATCTTTGGAGGATTTATATAAAGCATTAAAAATTGGTGTCGATGCGGTTCTTGCTGCCTCAATTTTTCATTTTGGCACTTATTCTATTCCTGAAGTTAAAAGATATTTAAGGGAGAAGGGAATATGGGTGAGATTAGATTAGAAATTAATGAGTTGATTGAAGATCTAAAATTTGATGAAAAAGGACTTATTCCTGTGATTGTGCAGGATTACAAGACAGGAAAAGTACTAATGCATGCTTATATGAATGAAGAGGCTTTAAAGAAAACCATAGAAACAGGAGAAGCTTGGTATTATAGTAGAAGTAGAAGAACCTTGTGGCATAAGGGGGAAACCTCTGGTAATTATCAAAAAGTGGTAGATATAGCAGTAGATTGTGATAAAGATACTTTACTCCTTCTTGTGGAACAGATAGGCGTTGCTTGTCATACTGGAAATTTTAGCTGTTTCTATAGATCTTTGAAAGGAGGAGCAAGTTTTATCTTTCACCTTGAAAATCTTTTAAGAGAAAGGAAAAAAACTCTTCCTGAAAATTCTTATTCAGCAAAACTTTTTAGAGAGGGAAAAGAAAAAATCCTGCAAAAATTAGGGGAAGAGTCTATTGAGACTATAATTGCTGGAATGAACGGGAAAAAGGATGAATTCATATACGAAGCTTCAGATTTATTATTTCATTTTCTTGTTTCTCTTATAGAGGAAAATGTGGAATTTAGGGAGATTATTGAAGAGTTAATTAGGAGACATAAATAACTATTATTGGGTGTAGGTTAGAGTATAGGTTTCTGTTTGAGTCTCTTCTTTTTGAGTTTGTTCCTGAGGGATAGGTTGAGACTCTATGAGAAAGTCAAAATCTCTTGGTGGTATATTTTTCAAAGCATTTTGCATGAATTCCTTCCAAGTCATAGCGGGCAGTAATCCTCCAGGAACCTTGTTAGTTGGGGTATAATCGTCATTACCCATCCAAATTCCAGCGCAAAGATCAGGAGTAAAACCAATAAACCAAGCATCTCTGTAATCATCCGTAGTTCCTGTTTTACCTGCAGCAGGCCTTCCAATATTCGCTCTGGTTCCAGTACCATTAGTGATCACTCTTTTCATCATTTTAACAAGAGTTGCCATCACATCCTTCTCTATTACTGGGGTAAGTTCTGGGGCACTGTTATATAAAATATTTCCCTTTGAATCTTCAACCCTTAAAATAGCTATTGGGGTTATCCTGTTCCCACCATTTGCAAATCCAGAATAGGCTCTTACCAATTCATATAAGGTAACCCCAGAAGTGCCAAGGGCAAGAGCAAGACTTGGTTCGAGGGGACTTTCTATACCAAGTTTTCTTGCATTTCTTATTACATCTCCAACGCCTACTTCTTCCAGCAAGAGAATGGTAGCTAGATTGTATGAATTTTCTAAAGCTTCCTGGAGGGTGATTGTTCCATGTAATTTTCCATCATAATTCTTAGGCTTCCATATTTTCTTGTTAAAAGTGTAAGTTACCTCTTTTTCTTCAATAAGATCATATGGTTTAAATCCCTTTTGTATAGCGGTGAGATATACAAAAGGTTTAAAAGCAGAACCAGGTTGTCTTACAGCCATAGATACCCTATCAAATTGACTTTTCGAGTAGTCTATCCCTCCAACCCATGCCTTTATGTATCCTGTGTTAGGATCAATAGCAAGCAATGCACCTTGACTTACTTTATACTTTTTACCATATTGTTCAATGATCTTTTTAAGAGAGGCTTCTGCGTAGCTTTGGAGATTCGTATCCAAGGTAGTGTAGACCTTAAGTCCACCGCTATACACCATATCTTTTCCAAATTTGTTTATTAGCTCTTTTAGGACATAATCAAAAAAATAAGGAGCAATATTTTTTGCCTGAGGAGAATCACCATCTCTCTTAATTATTCCTAAAGGTGCTTTGATTGACTTTTCATAATCGGCCTGGTTTATATAACCCTCTTGATACAGTTTCTCAATTACTATATTTCTTAGCATTAAAGCTTTATCGGGATTTTTATAAGGAGAAAGAAGTTCTGGAGCAGGAATGATAGCTGCGAGTAATGCAGATTCTGGTATAGTTAAATCAGAAGCACTTTTTCCAAAATAGTATTGGGAGGCAGCTTCTGCCCCATAATTCCCATGTCCCCAATATATTAAGTTTAAATACATTTCAAGAATTTGCTGTTTTGTAAAATATTTCTCTAATTTTGTAGCTATATAAATTTTTTTGATCTTTTTATTTATAGTCCTTTCGGGAGACAGAAAAAGAAGCTCTGCAACTTGCTGGGTAATAGTACTTCCTCCTTGTTTTTTTTCTAAATGTAAAAGATCCACAAGGATTGCTCTTACTAATCCTCTTATGCTTACTCCTGAATGAGTATAAAATTCTTTGTCTTCTGAGACTACTACTGCTTGCTGAAGATAAGGAGATATTTTGTAGAGTGGAACATATATACGATTTTCCTTATACAGTCTTCCTAAAATCTTATTGTCTATGGAATAGATTATAGTGGTTTGGCTTGGTTTGATCTCCACCCATCTATCTATTGGAGGTATATCTCTAATTACCGTCAATACGTAAATAGAAACTCCAACCAAAAGAATCAAGATAAAACTGAAAATCCCCAGAAGAACATATATAAAATTTTTTCTTTTTTTATTTCCACTTATTTTTATCTCTTTCACATACTTGTTTTTCATAGTTTTTAGTTTTAGTTCCTCCTTCAAAAAATATGATATTATAGTATTATATAAAATAATAAGCGTATTTTACAGGTGACTTATGGATTTTCAAGTATTTATAATAACAGGATTATCTGGGGCTGGAAAATCACAATCCTTAAGAATTTTGGAGGATCTTGGTTTCTTCTGTGTAGATAATATACCTCCAAAATTAGTACCTACCCTTATTGATCTTTGTTTAGCTACAAATGGTAAAATTTCAGGCCTTGCGGTAGTAATAGATATACGCACTGAAAATTTTTTGGAAAGCTTTAAAGAGATGGTAGAGATAATCAAATCTCGAAATATTCCATATAAAATCCTCTTTTTAGAAGCCAAAGATGAGGTTATAGTTAAAAGATATAACGAGACCAGGAGAATACATCCTCTTTTAAAAGAAGGGGGAACTATTCTTGAAAGTATTAGGCTTGAGAAGGAAAAACTTTGGGAGATTAGAAATTTAGCTACCGATATTGTAAATACTTCTGATTTCTCTATAAAAGAGCTTAAAGAAGTAATATTAAAAATAGTAACCTCATTAAATACGACTGTTAAGCCTAATTTTCTAATTACAATAACTTCCTTTGGATTTAAGTATGGAGTACCTATTGATGCTCATTTGGTTTTTGATGTCAGATTTTTACCTAATCCTTTTTATGATCCAAAACTTAGACCTTTTTCTGGTAAGTCTGAAGAGGTAAGAGGCTTTGTGTTAAGTAAAAAAGAAGCACGTGATTTCATTGAACATATAAAGAAACTGCTTGACTTTTTGATACCTCTATATGAGGAAGAAGGAAGAACAGTTCTTAATATTGCAATAGGTTGTACAGGAGGAAGACACCGAGCAGTAGTAATAGCTGATGAGATATTTTTCTATTTAGCTCCAAAGTATAATACTCATCTCCTTCATAGGGATATAGAGAAAGATGTTCATATATTAAAATAATAATATGGAAGGGCGCAGAATTTTAACAGTTATAGGTGGTGGAACAGGCCTCTCTACAATATTGAGAGGACTAAAGAGGTACAATTTAGATTTGAACGCTATTGTAACTGTGAGTGATGATGGTGGAAGTTCGGGTAGATTAAGTAAGGATTTAGGAGTACTTCCTCCTGGGGATGTAAGAAATTGTCTTGTAGCTTTAGCTGATGAGGAGTCTTTAATGGCAAAGTTGTTTCAGTATAGATTTACTAATGGAGATTTAAAGGATCATTCCTTTGGAAATCTTTTTTTGGTAGCTATGTCGGCTATTTTAGGAGATTTTCTTTTAGGGGTTAAAGAAACAAGTAAAGTTCTTGCTATAAGAGGGAGAGTCTTGCCTTCAACCTTGAAAAGGGTAAAACTAAAGGCTTATTTTGAAGATGGATCTATAATTTTAGGGGAGACTTCTATTTCTTCCTATGGAAAAAGCAAAATAAGAAAGATAGAATTGGTGCCTATAGATACTGATGTGAATATATCAGCAACTTCTGAGGCGGTAGAAGCCCTAGAAAAATCTGATTTGATAATTATAGGCCCAGGAAGTCTCTACACTAGCATAATTCCTAATTTGCTCTTAGAAGAGATTAAAGATACTTTAAAAAATATAGATAACAAGAGAATTTTGTATATATGTAACGTTATGACTCAACCGGGTGAAACTTTAGGTTATAAGGCTTCAGATCACTTAAGAGCAATTGTGGAGCATATGGGATTTAATCCTATTGGATATGTTTTAGTAAATACAAAAAGACCCTCCGAAGAAGTATTAAAGAGATATAGAGAAAAAGGTGCAGATTTTGTGGAACCCGACTTGGAAAATCTTAGAAGTCTTGGGGTTGATATTTTAGCTGGGGATTTTATTAATGAAGGAGACTTAGTAAGACATGATCCTTTTAAGGTAGCGGATTTTATTATGGAGAGGTTTATAAACTCAAAGGAGTTTTAAAAATTGACAAAAGATTGTATACTTCTATAATATAAATCTATAAAGGAAGGGAGGATTTTTTTAATGGCTAAAAAGACGATTTTAGATTTAAGAGATGAAGATTTAAAAGGTAAAAGGGTTCTTGTAAGAGTTGATTTTAATGTACCTTTGAAGAACGGAGTTATTACTGATGATAGAAGAATAAGAGAGGCCTTACCAACTATAAAATATCTCATGGATAAGGGTGCAAAGGTAATTTTAGTATCTCACCTTGGAAGACCCAAAGGATTTCAGGATGATTTAAGATTAGACCCAGTAGCTAAGAGATTAAGTGAACTTCTTGGCAAACCTGTGAAAAAACTTAATGATTGTATTGGCGAAGAAGTGGAGAGAGAAATTTCAAACATGAAAGAAGGAGATGTGATACTATTAGAGAATATAAGATTTTATAAAGAGGAAGAAGCGAATGATCCAGAATTTGCTAAGAAACTTGCAAGCCTTGCAGATTTATATGTAAATGACGCTTTTGGAACCGCCCATAGAGCTCATGCCTCTACCGCAGGTGTTGCTCAATATATTCCTGGTGTAGCAGGGCTTTTAATGAAAAAAGAAATCGAAATTATGGGAAAAGCTTTAGAATCTCCAGAAAGACCATTTATATGTATTCTTGGTGGAGCAAAAGTATCGGATAAAATAGGAGTTATAAAGAATCTAATGAATAAAGTAGATGGATTTCTTATTGGTGGCGGAATGATGTTTACTTTTTTGAAGGCTTTGGGTTATGAAATTGGAAAATCCATAGTAGAAGAGGATAAGCTTGATCTTGCAAGAGAGATTATGAATATGGCAAAAGAAAGAGGAATTCAGTTTTTGCTTCCAAAGGATGCTGTAGTAGTAAAAGAAATCAAAGAAGATGCTCTTACCTCTATAAAGGATATAGATAAATTTGAAAAAGATGATATTGGGGTTGATATTGGACCGAAAACAATTGAACTTTTTAGGGAAGAAATTTTAAAGGCAAAAACTATAATTTGGAACGGTCCTATGGGAATATTTGAAATTCCTGCTTTTGCAAATGGAACTCGCAAAATAGCAGAGGCGATAGCTGAGAATAGAAATTGTGTAAGTATTGTAGGAGGAGGAGACAGTGCTGCAGCTATACAGACGTTAGGTTTAGAAGATAAATTTACTCATATTTCTACCGGTGGTGGAGCTTCTCTTGAATTCTTAGAAGGAAAAGAACTGCCAGGGGTAGCAGTTTTACAAGATAAATAACTAAATTAAAGAGGGGGAGAAATTGGCTAGTATAAGAGAAACATTAGAAGAAATATCAAAATTAGATGGGGTGCAGGTCTCTGTACTTGTAAGTGATGATGGTCTCCTTATTGAAAGTGTTGCGAAGGATAGTTCAAATACTGAGTCATTAGCAGCGGTTGCTTCAGGAAGTTTGAGAGCTTCAGAAATGATAGGAATGGAACTTGCAAAGGGTTCCACAAGGGAGATGGTCATAATTTTTGAGGATGGAGCAGTATTTATAGTACCATTAGAGGGAAAGCCTGCAATACTTGTGGTAGTTTCTAGTAAAGGAGCAAATTTGGGAAAAATCAGAGTGGGTATTAAAAAGGGTGCTTTTCAATTGGCAAGATTGATATAAATCTTTGTTGTAGGAGGGAATAAATTGAGAAGGAAAATTATTGCTGCTAACTGGAAAATGTATAAAACTTGTGCGGAAACTGAGAGTTTTATAAAAGAATTTAAAGAACTTTCAAAAGGTTATGAGGAAAAGGAGATTGTAATATGTCCACCTTTCACATCTTTATATGTAGCAAATAAGCTTCTTGAAGACACTCCCATTAAGCTTGGTGCTCAAAATATGTTTTGGGAAAAGGAAGGTGCATACACAGGGGAAATTTCTCCTATAATGCTTAAGGATTTAAATTGTAGTTATGTAATAATAGGGCATTCAGAGAGAAGACAATATTTTTCTGAGACTAATGATATGATAAACAAAAAGCTTAAATCTGCATTTGAGTATGAGTTAATACCCATATTTTGTGTGGGAGAAAAATGGGAAGAGCGAGAAAAGGGAAAGACAGAGGAAGTTATTACTGAGCAAGTAAAGAAGGGATTACAAGGTTTGGAAAAAGAAAAAGTAGAAAAAATTGTAATAGCCTATGAGCCAGTTTGGGCCATAGGAACAGGTCATTCTGCAAAAGGAGAAGATGCTAATGAAGTAGCAAAACTAATAAGAAGAATAATTTCTGAAATATATGATGAAGAAGTCTCTCAAAAGGTGAGGATACAATATGGTGGAAGTGTAAATCCCCAAAACATTAAGGAATTCTTAGCTCAGAGTGAGATTGATGGGGCTTTGGTTGGTGGAGCGAGTTTAAAACCGCAGTCTTTTTGGGATATAGTTAGAAGTTAGAAAAGAGGTGAATAAGAAATTATGACTATTGTGCTTTATATTTTACATTTTTTAGTATCCATAGGTATGATAGCGGTGATACTTTTTCAGTCAGAGGTTGGAGAAGGATTAGGTTTTATTGGGGGTGGAGAGACAACTTTTTATAAAGCAAAAAGGCAGATGGAGAAGGGATTGAAACAAGCAACAGTGGTCCTTGCTGTATTATTTATGATAACCTCTGTGCTTATCTTTGTTATTCACTAAAAATTTTAGGAATGGGAGGTTAGCAGAGATGCGTAAGATTTATTTGGTGGTTTTGTTAGTTTTTTTAATTTTCTTATTGGCAGGAATCTCTTCCGCAGAAACACCTCAGTATGGTGGTGTATTAAGAAGAAGCCTTGTTAATGATCCACCAACTTTGGATCCCGCAATGATAACAGACACTGCTTCCGATGAGGTAGCAAGGCAAATTTTTGACGGTTTAGTGGAGTATGATCCAGATGGGAAAGTAGTAGGGTCTATAGCCAAAAGATGGACTATTTCTAAAGATGGCACAGTTTACACTTTTTACTTAAATAATAATGTATACTTCCACAATGGTAGAAATGTTACAGCAGAAGATTTTGTCTACTCTATCAAGAGAATTATGGATCCTAAGACTGCCTCTCCAAGAGCGAGCTTTGCAGAACCCATTAAAGATGTAGTAGCAAAGGATAAATATACTCTTGTAATTACTCTTAAGAGACCTTTTGCTCCATTTCTTTCTACTTTAACTTATTCCTGCTTCTGGGTTGTGCCTAAGGAAGAAGTAGAAAGGCTTGGAAAAGATTTTGCAACAAAACCAGTTGGAACTGGAGCTTTTATGTTTGATGAATGGAAACATGATGTGAAAGTAAGATTGAAAGCAAACCCAAAGTATTTCCGTGGGCGTCCCTATGTGGATGCTATTGAGTGGATGATAATTCCCGATGAAAATGTTGACTTTATGAATTTTGAAAAAGGACAACTTGATATAACTGGTATACCAGATCCAGAGTGGGATAGGGTAAGCAATGATCCCAAGTATAAACCATATATTTTAGAGAAACCCATGATTGGGATATACTATTTAGGATTTAATGTACAGAAGAAGCCCTTTGATAACAAATATTTGAGACAAGCTATAACCCGCGCAATAAATAAAGAAGCAATAGTAAAGGTTATTAGAAGAAACAGAGCTCAGGTGGCTTATACCATATTGCCACCATCTATGCCAGGGTTTAGTAAAGCCAATTATAATTGGGCAAAGGAAAAATTTAGCTATAATGTTGAAGAGGCTAAGAAACTTCTTGAAAAGGCTGGTTATCCAAATGGAAAAGGACTTCCTGAAATAACTATTTACTACAATAGTAGTGTGGCACATAAAAGGATTATGGAGGCAATTCAGGCTGATCTTCAAAAGATTGGTATAAATGCTAAATTGCAGAACTATGACTGGGCAGTATATCTTGATCTCCTTGATAAAGGAGAGCTTCCTGTTTATAGGCTTGGGTGGGTAGCAGACTATATTGACCCAGATAACTTCTTATGGGTTCTCTTCAATTCTTCTAACTTTGGACCTGAGGGGAATCATAGTTTCTATAAGAATCCAAAAGTAGATGAATATACAAACAAGGCAAGAGTTGAGACCCTCTGGTCTGTAAGAGCTAAATATTATGAAATGGCTGAAAGAATAGTTCTTGAAGATTGTCCGATAGTTCCTATCTATTACTATATTTCCCAAGTTATTTATCAGCCTTGGGTGCATGGACTCTACTTAGATCCATTAACAGGAATCTCTGGAGTAAGATACAGAGTAGTGTGGCTTTCTAAGTAGTAGATAAATATTTGAGGGAGGAGAAGTTCTCCTCCCTCTTATCTTATTTAAGAAAGGAGGACAAAGTTGTTAAGGTATATAATAAGAAGATTACTACAAGCTATACCAGTATTTATAGGTGTAACTCTAATAACTTTTATTCTATTCTTTATCGCTCCAGGAGACCCAGCAAGACTTATTGCTGGACAGAGGGCAGATGCTGAAACCATAGCAAGGGTTAGAGCGATGTGGGGATTAGACAAACCTCTTCCTGTACAATACCTTCTCTTTTTAGGTAGGATAGTTAGATTAGATTTTGGTAGATCCTTTAAGACCAATATTCCAGTAATTGTATCTATTGGGGAGAGATTACAAGCAACAGCTGTACTTGCATTTTTTGCCTTCATAATAGCGGTTTTTTTAGGAGTTACTGCAGGTATTATCTCTGCAGTAAGGCAGTATTCATTATTTGATTATACCGCTATGGTTGTTGCTTTATTAGGGGTTTCAGCTCCTGTATATTGGGTAGGAATAATTTTACTTTTGATTTTTGGTTTTAATTTGGGATGGTTACCCTTAGGTGGTTATATCTCTGAGTATGGTATTAAAGCAGTAATACTTCCTGCTATAACCCTTGGAACAAGACCCGCAGCTTATTTTGCAAGATTATCAAGATCTTCCATGTTAGAAGTAATAAGACAGGAATATATTACAACAGCAAGAGCTAAGGGATTGCCAGAATCAAAAGTTATATTTAAACATGCTTTACGTAATGCTTTAATTCCTGTAGTAACATATGCGGGTATGGTAGTAGGAGATCTATTGACTGGAGCAGTTTTGACTGAAACCATATTTGCATGGCCAGGAATAGGAAGATTAGTTGTTCAGGCTATACTTGATAGAGATCTTCCTGTACTTCAAGGTGGGGTTATTGTTATAGCTCTTATCTATATTTTGGCAAATTTGATTGTGGACTTATCTTATGCTTTAATAGATCCCAGAATAAGGTATGAGTAATTTTGGAGGTTTAGAGTATGGCAGCTAAAGCTAAAGCACTAAAAGAGGATAGAAAGCCAAGAAGTTTATGGAGAATCGCCTGGAAGAGATTGTCTAAAAACAAGCTTGCTCTGTTAGGACTTGGAATAGTTATTTTCTTTGTCATAATTGCTCTTTTCGCTCAATACCTTACGCCCTATTCATGGAATGCAGTTGACCTTTCAAATGCTTTACAACCTCCAAGTTGGGAGCATCCTTTGGGAACTGATGAATTTGGAAGAGATATCTTAAGTAGGATTATATATGGGACTAAAATTTCATTGCAATTTGCTTTTTTTGCACAACTTATTTCTATCTCACTTGGAACAGTTTTAGGCCTTATTGCAGGCTTTTATGGAGGGTGGATTGATGATCTAATAATGAGAATTGTTGAAATCCTTTTTGCCTTTCCATTTTTGTTGTTCGTTATTGCTGTTGTCTCTACTTTGGGTACTGGAATCCAAAACTTATATATTGCGGTAGCAATTATTGGATGGGCAGGAGTATCAAGGATAGTGAGGGGACAAGTACTCAGTTTGAGAGAAAGAGATTTTGTCGCATCTGCTCAAGCAATTGGAGCTTCTACTTGGAGAATTCTTTTCAGACATATATTGCCCAATGCTTTATCTCCGATTATAATTGAGACAACCATTGGAATGGGTGGTATGATTATGTTGGAGGCAGGGCTTTCCTTTTTAGGATTAGGAGTTCAGGCTCCTACTCCTAGTTTAGGGTCTATGGTACAGGCAGGACTTGCCTATTTAAGGAGCTGTTGGTGGTACCCAGTAGCTCCAGGTCTTGTTATAATGATAATAGTGTTTGGTTTTAATCTTTTAGGGGATGGTCTCAGAGATGCGTTGGATCCAAGACTTTATATCTAAGAAAGAAAAGAATAAGCAAAAATACTTTACAGGGCTTGGATGGGTAGAAATATCCCCAAGTGCAATTGCAACTTTGGCGAGTATTGCTACTCTTCAAAGTTATGGCGTAGTAGGAATGGCAGCGAGTAATATTGCTGATGGAATAAGTGAGTTGTTAAAGTTAGAGGAAGTTAGCAGAGGAGTTAGAGTGGAAATAGATGAAGATGGTATAAAAATTGATCTTTATATAATTGTAGCTTACGGTGTTAGAATCCCAGAAGTAGCGCATAATGTTATGGAGAGAATTAAGTGGAGTTTAGAAAGAACCACAGGTCTTAATGTGAAAGAGATAAATGTAAATGTGTGGGGTATAAGGGTTAAAGAAGAAAAAGAACCAATAGTGTGGGAAGAAGAGGTATGATGAGTTTATATAAGATTGATACTAATCTCCTAATTAAGCTTTTTGAGTATGCCACTTATGAGTTAGGAAAACATAGAGAAGAAATAGATCTGCTAAATGTATTTCCTGTGCCTGACGGGGATACCGGAACTAATATGCTTTATACTATGCAGTCTACTTTGAATGAAATTAAAAAAGTAAAAAACTTGACTATAAAAAACATAGCCGATGCAGCAATAAGAGGATCCTTAATGGGAGCAAGAGGAAACTCTGGAGTGATCCTTTCTCAGATTATAAGGGGATTTTGCGAAGTTATTAAAAATTGTGATGAAATAGATGCCAAAATATGGGTTAAGAGTTGGCAAAATGCAACAAGAGTTGCTTATAGGGCAGTTCTTAAACCTACGGAAGGAACTATATTGACAGTATTAAGAGATGGAGTAAAAGAAGCAGTATTAGCATTAAGGGAAACTCAAGACATTTTAAAGATAATGGAAAGAACCCTTGAAAAAGCTAAAGAATCCCTTTTAAATACTCCTAATTTATTACCTATATTGAAAGAAGCAAAAGTGGTTGATGCAGGAGGACAGGGACTTGTTTGGATCTGGACTGGTTTTTATGAGGCACTTTCCGGAGTTGAATTAAAGTTGGAAGAGGAAGAGAAACCTACAGTGGAAATAAAAGAAAAACCCGAAAAAGAAGTCTTAGAAAGTTATGTGTTAACTTATCAATATTGTACTGAATTTATAATAAATTCTCATGAAAACGTTGATTTTACAAACTTTAAGAAATGGCTTGAAACTCAAGGAGATAGTATAGTAACTTCAGAGGCCCCTGGTCTTTTAAAAGTTCACATTCATACTAATCATCCTGGATTAGTACTTGAGAGAGCATTAGAACTTGGGAGTTTGTCGAGAATAAAGATTGATAATATGGCTGAGCAACATGAAGAGAGATTAAGGGAAGAAATTTCTGAAGACGAAAAAACACCATTGAAGGATGTTGGCTTTGTAGCTGTCTCTTGGGGAAAGGGAATAAACGAAATATTTAAGAGTTTAGGGGTAGATATAATCATAAATGGGGGACAAACGTTAAATCCTAGTGTAGAGGCTCTTTCTAATGCGGTTGAAAAGGTTCGAGCAAGAAAAGTTTTTATTTTACCTAATAACAAAAACGTGATTTTAGCAGCAAAGCAATTAGAGAATATTCATAAAGATAGGGTAGTTATTATTCCTACAAAACATGTCCTTGAGGGTATCAGAGCTCTGTATGATTACAATCCAAGAGATACTTGGGAAGTTGTGAAGGAAAAAATGGAGAAAGCTATGCAAAAAATTAAAATAGGGGAGATAACAAGAGCTATAAAAGATTCCTTTTTGAATGGATTAGTTATAAAAGAAGGAAATTTCATTGGCTTAGCTAATGATGAAGTAAAAGTAGCAGGAGATGACATTTTCGAGATTTCTTTAGATCTTTTAAATTTACTTATAGACGAAACTTCGGAGCTTATAAGTATATACTATGGAGAAGATATAACAAAGGAAGAAGCAGAGAATTTATTATTAAAAATAAAAGAACGATATCCAGAGTACTCTATTGACCTTATATATGGAGGTCAACCTTTTTATTATTATTATTTCGGCATAGAATAAACCTATAATAATGCCTACAGAGATAAAACTTCTTAAGGGACTCAAAAACATTTTAGAAAATGAAATCTCTTCTAATTTTTCTGATAAGAGTATTAAATATGGATTAGAAAAGGCACTTGCTGTAGCTCTTAAACAGTTTCCTCTTTGGAATGGTTTTTGGACTCAAAGGGTCTTGGACCTAATAAAGGATTATTCCAAAAGGACTTATGAGGAAAGAGCACAAGCGGTAGTAAGGATTAAGGATATTATTGAAAGAGCAATAGAATTTTATACCGATGAAAATTTCTGGGAGAAATCTGTTCAGTTTGCAAAAGGGGTTGGTCCTCACAGAGCTAAGCTCTTAAATAGACTTGAAATACATACTATTTATGATTTAATTACCTATTATCCACGGGATTATGACGATAGGTCTAAATTAAAGAAGATTTCAGAAATAAAACCTGGTGAGAGGGTGACCATAAAAGTAAAAATTATAGATTATGAAGAAACAAAAACCCTTTACAAAAAGATCCCTATAATAAAGGCAAAGATAAGCGACAATACAGGATGGGCATATGCAGTATGGTATGGACAGAAGTATATTAAGCAGGTTCTTCCACCTGGTACAGAGCTTCTTATCTCTGGAGAAGCCAAAAGGCTCCTAAAACACATAGAGTTTGAAAATCCTGAATATGAGACTTTGGATGAGGGGGAAGATAAGGAGTTTTTAAACGTAGGAAGAATAGTACCTATTTATTCGTTAACTTCTGGTCTTACTCAAAAAGTCCTGCGAAAAATCATATACGATGCATTGACAGATTATTCTATTTTTCTTGAAGATCCTTTACCTAAGTATTTGAGAGAAAAATATAATCTTATGGATAAACCTGTAAGTGTATGGGAGAAGCATTTTCCAACCTCTTTCCTAACTATGGCAAGTGCATCCAAGAGGATAACCTTTGAAGAATTATTCTTTTTACAGCTTAATCTTGCAAAAAAGAGGAGAGAGATAGAGGAATTATCTGCTCCTGTCTTTAATATTCAAAGTGAATTGGTAGAAAAATTCTTAGGCTCTTTACCCTTTAAGTTAACAAAAGCTCAGGAAAAGGTATGGGAAGAGATAAAAAAGGATTTGTCTTCAGGAAGACCTATGCATAGGCTTTTGCAAGGAGATGTAGGTTCGGGTAAAACAGTAATTGCAGCTCTTGCTACAATCCTTGCTTATGATAATGGATATCAGACCGCTTTTATGGTGCCCACAGAAATCTTAGCAGAGCAACATTATAATAGGCTCAAGAATATTTTTGAACCCTTAGGCATAAAAATAGCATTACTGACTAGCAGTACCCCTAAAAAGGAAAAAACTTATATTTATCTTGATCTTGCAGAAGGGAAACTTCCAGTAGTGATAGGAACCCATGCTTTGATTCAAGAAGAGGTGACTTTTAAAAAGTTAGGTTTGGTAATCATAGATGAACAACATAGATTTGGCGTAATACAAAGGGCAAAGCTATGGAAAAAAGGTGAAGCTCCACATCTCCTTGTAATGACCGCAACTCCTATTCCTAGGTCTCTTGCCTTGGTACTTTATGGAGAATTAGATATCTCTATAATTGACGAGCTTCCTCCTGGGAGAAAGCCTGTTATAACTTATCTCTTCTCTAAAAAGGAAAGAAGAAAGGTCTATTCTTTTGTAGAAAAGGAAATTGAGAAAGGCAAGCAGGCTTTTGTAGTTTGCCCATTAATAGAGGAATCAGAGAAGTTAGAGGCAGAATCCGCAAAAAAACTATACGAAGAACTAAAAAAATTTTTTCCAAGATTTAATATAGGTCTAATTCACGGGTTAGTACCAAGAGAAGAAAGGACAAGAATAATGGAGGAGTTTCAAAAGGGAGAAATACAAATTCTTGTTGCTACAACAGTTATAGAGGTGGGTGTAGATATACCTAATGCATCTATAATGGTTATAGAAAACGCAGATAGATTTGGACTTGCCCAACTTCATCAATTGAGGGGAAGAGTGGGAAGGGGAAGCGAACAATCTTATTGTTTTCTTATTGCAGATCTGAAGGGTGAAAATGCTAAAGAGAGATTAAAAGTAATGGTAGAAACTAATGATGGATTTGTTATAGCTAACAAAGATTTGGAAATAAGAGGCCCAGGAGAATTTTTTGGAACAAAACAACATGGTACTTTAGATGCTCTTTTTGTAGATTTAACAAAAGATATGAAACTTTTTGAGATAGCGAGAAATGAAGCTTTTGAGGTCATAAAAAATCAGAATGAAAGAATAGAGGAATATGAGAAAGTTTTATTGAATAAATGGCTAAATAAATATCTAAGGGGAGAGTTAAAAGAAATTGTCCTCTGAAATAAAAGTCTCGGGAGGCTTTTTAAAAGATAAAAAAGTAAAAGTTTTGAGACAAGGAAATTATAGGATTACTATGGAACAAGTAAGAAGGTCTATGTTTAATATTATATCCGAAAAGGTTTTGGGAAGTTTTTTCCTTGATCTTTTTGCAGGTTCTGGTATTGTAGGTATTGAAGCTATAAGTTATGGGGCAGAAAAATCTGTATTCGTGGAGAATCATATCCATGCAGTAAAACTTCTAAGGGAAAACCTTAAAAATCTTGGAATACAAGAAAAAACTAAAGTAATATATAAAGATGTTTTTGAATTTCTAAATAAAACTCCAGAGGAGAAGTATGATATCATATTTGCAGATCCGCCGTATGAATTGAGCGAAAAGATTTTAAATGTGGTAGAATATGTCAATAATTATAACTGGCTAAAGATTGATGGTATATTGATCATAGAGCATCATAAAAAGACAATTTTACCAGATGATCTTTTTAATTTGTCTAAATTTTTAGAAAAAAATTATGGTGAGACCGTACTGTCCTTTTATAAATATTAAGGGAGATAAAAAATGATAAAAGCTGTTTATCCTGGAAGTTTTGATCCTGTTACTAACGGACATATTGATATCATACAAAGGGGAGCAAAAATTTACGATGAGGTCATAGTTCTTGTGGCCGAAAATATATCTAAAACTCCTCTTTTCTCTCTTGAAGAAAGACTTGACATGTTGAGGCACTCATTAAAAGACATACCAAATGTTAAAATAGACCACTTCAGTGGATTGTTAGTAGATTATCTAAAAAAAATTGATGTGAAAATTATAATAAGAGGTCTTAGGGCGGTTTCTGATTTTGAGTATGAATTTCAGCAAGCTTTAACTAATAAAAAGTTATATCCAGAGTGTGAGACCGTTTTCTTAGTAAGTGATTTGAAATATACCTTTTTAAGTTCAAGTATGGTTAAAGAGATTGCAAAATTTGGAGGCTGCATAAAGGGACTTGTTCCTGATTATGTAGCTGAAAAACTTTATGAGAAATTTAAAGTTAAGTAAAGAGGTTTAGTAAAATATGGAAGAAATTATAAAGACTTTAAAGGAGTTAAGAGATATTCTTGAAAATTCACCTGCTATTCCTGTGTGGGATAAGGTTCTTTTGGATAAAGACAGATTAATGGAACTAATTGAAAAACTTGATAAATCCATACCTGAGGAATTTTATGAGGCAAAAAAAATAGTGGAAAATAAAGAGAAGATTATAAATAAAGCCTATATAGAGGCAGAAGAAATAATAAAGCAAGCTCAAAAAGAAGCTGAAATACTTGTAAGTAGCAATAATATCACCCTTGAGGCTCAAAAAAGAGCAGAGGATATAATTAGAAATGCAAAAAAGGAAGCAGAAGAAATAAAAAAGGAAATGGACGCCTATATTGAGAGTTTATTAACTAAGGTAGAAGATCTTCTAAAAAAAGAAATAGAGCTTATAAGAAAGTGCAGATCAGAATTGTAATAGTGATTATTGGGTTTTTTTTAATTTTAGAAATTTTAGCCTCTTTCTTTGTATATTTTGACGAAGGTAAAGTTGTAAATGTTAAAGAATTGTTTTTAAATATTCCAGAAGATTTTCCGTCAAATTTTTACATATTAGTTCTAAAGGCAAAAAATCCACATTTCTATGATTTCTTCTACCATCTTATTTTGGGAGATCTCTATTCTTACTCTCAAGTTTCCAAATACAAATTAGTAAAGTTTGAAGGGTTTAATGTAAAAGATGAAGTTCAATTTTATGGTAGATCAGAAATGTTGTGTTTGATTTTAGCTTTTTGGGCTTATGAAAAGGGCCTTAAATTCTCTGATAACTTAAAAATAGGCGTAATTGGAGATGTTTCAAAGGAGGGAGAAGTCTTATCTGTGGCGGGAGCAAGTATTAAGTACTCTACAGCCTTAGAGAATGATATAAATATTTTAATAGCACCTATCCAAAATAAGAAAGAAATAAAAAATTTTGATAATAAAAGTTTATACTGTCTTTTTGTGCGCCATGTAGAGGATGCAAAAAAGAATTTATTAAAGTTTGTTTCTCCTAAGGTTGTCAATGTTAAATAATTTGTGTTAAAATATAACTAACCTATAGTGATGGGTTACCATTACTATAGGCGATTTTTTGTAATATAAAAGGAGGTAAAGTATGGCTCTAACGAAGGAAGAAAAAAGACAGATCATTGAAAAATTCAGATTAAATGAGAATGATTCTGGATCACCAGAGGTACAAATTGCATTACTTACAGAAAGAATAAAAAGGCTTACAGAACATTTAAAGGTACATAAAAAGGATTATCATTCTCGTGTAGGACTACTTAAAATGATTGGCCGTAGAAGAAAATTACTTAAATATTTACAAGAAAAAGATTTTGAAAGGTATAAGAAACTAATACAAGAGCTGGGGTTAAGAAAGTAGTAAATTATGCGACAGACATATTCATTTAAAAAGGATTTTGCAGGAAAGACATTAAAAATTGACATAGGAAAGGTTGCTTGGCAAGCTACAGGAGCTGCTCTTGTGCAGTATGGGGAAACCACTGTACTTGTTACAGTAGTTGCCTCTGAAGAGAAGAAAGAAGATGTTGATTTTTTCCCTTTAACGGTCGAGTATGTGGAGAGATTATATGCTGCTGGGAAAATTCCAGGAGGATTTTTTAAAAGAGAGGGAAAACCTACAGAGCCTGAGATTCTATTTGCTAGGTTAATTGATAGACCTCTAAGGCCATTATTCTCAAAGGACTTTAGAAACGAAGTCCAAGTAATAGTAACAGTACTCTCTTACGATCATGAAAACTCTACAGATATACCCTCTATAATTGGTGCTTCTTGTGCCATAATGCTTGCGGGATTACCCTTTAAGGGTCCCATCGGAGCAGTAAGAGTGGGTTGGGATGGTAAAGAATGGTATATAAATCCGTCGGTTGCTTTAAGTAATTCTTTACTTCTTGATTTGGTTGTAGCTGGCACAAAAGATGCTGTCTTAATGATAGAGGGTGATGGAAAAGAGGTACCAGAAGAGATCTTCTTAGAAGGAATAATAAGAGCTCACGAACAAATAGGAGAAGTTATTAATTTTCAAGAAGAAATTTTGTCCATGGTAAATCCTGTTCCTTTTAACTATGAGCCTTTTGTAGTGAATGAAAACTTAAAGAAAGATGTGTTGGAATATGTCACTGTTGATCAGATAAGAGATGCTATTTTCACTCCAAGTAAGTCTGAAAGACAAAAGGCTCTTGAAGATCTTAAAAAGAGAGTAATAGAACATTTTAAGCCTATTTATGGAGAGATAACAGCGCAGATTGATGAGATAATCAATCAAGAGGCGAAAGCAATATTAACTAAAGTGATCCTTGAAGAGAAAAGAAGAGTTGATGGTAGAAGACTTAATGAGTTGAGACCTGTAAGTTGTGAGGTCGGAGTTTTAAGTAGAGTACATGGCTCTGCTCTCTTTCAGAGGGGAGAAACTCAAGTTCTTTCTGTGGTAACTTTGGGGGCTGGAGAAGAACAGATAATAGAAAGTGTTATAGAGAGCGAGCCTAAGAGATATATTCACCATTACAATTTTCCACCCTTTTCGGTTGGAGAGGCAAAACCCCTTAGAGGTCCTAAGAGAAGAGAGATAGGCCATGGAGCTCTTGCAGAAAGAGCATTGCTTCCTCTTATTCCTAAGGAAGAAGAATTTCCTTATACAATTAGAGTTGTCTCTGAAGTATTAAGTTCCAATGGTTCTACCTCTATGGCAAGTGTTTGTGGTAGTAGTCTCTCTCTGATGGATGCAGGTGTTCCTATAAAAACTCATGTAGCTGGAGTAGCTATGGGATTAATTAAGGAAGGAGAGAAATTTGAAGTACTTACAGATATCCAAGGACTTGAAGATGCTTTAGGAGGTATGGATTTTAAAATAGCTGGAACTAAAAATGGCATTACAGCAGTGCAATTGGATATTAAAGTAGATGGACTATCTTATGAAATTATTGAAAAGACTTTGAAACAAGCAAAAGAAGCAAGATATCAAATTCTTGACATAATGGAGAAAACTATTTCTCAACCGAGACCAGAAATTTCTCCATATGCACCACGAATAATGGTTTTAGAAATTAATCCAAATAAGATTGGAGACCTAATTGGTCCCAGCGGAAAGAATATAAAAAAGATAATTGAAGAAACTCATACAACTATAAATATAAAACCTGAGGGATTAGTTTATATTTCAGCACCAGATCAAGAATCTGCAGAAAAAGCTGCTCAAATGGTACAAGAGTATACAAGAGATATTAAAGAGGGAGATATCTTCTTAGGAAAAGTTATAAGGGTTACAGATTATGGTGCTTTTGTAGAGATATTGCCAGGTAAAATAGGGCTTCTTCATATCTCAAAATATAAGACTACAGGAACAGGTAAAAATCAGACAAGGGAAGAAATTAATTTAGGAGATGAAATTCTTATAAAGGTGGATTCTATAGATCCCAGTGGGAGAATAAGCTTAAGTAGAAAAGACCTTTAATTTGGTAGATGAATATATCTGAGATTGAGTTAAAAAATGGCCTAAAAATTATTCATGACTATATACCCTCAAGAAAGACCATAAATATAATTGTAGCAATTAAGGTAGGCTCAAGACATGAGGAGAAGATAGAACATGGTCTTGCTCATTTTGTGGAACATCTTTTGTTTAAGAATAACTCTGGAAGGGGTATAGATGAGATACGAAAGGAAATTGATCGGTTAGGTGGAGAGCTTGATGCTTTCACGACTAAAGAAACCACTTACTTTACATTAAAGATTTTAAGTTATCATTTTGTCTCAGGAGTAAAGCTTCTTAGTGATATTATTTTAAGGCCAAGGTTCTCTGAAGAAGAGATAAATTTGGAAAAGTCTGTAGTTAGAGAAGAGATTAGAATGTATAAAGATTCGCCAGAAGAGTTGGTATTTGATAATTTCTTTAAGGCTTCTTGGGATAGTCATCCTTTAGTGAGAGAAATATTAGGTACTGAGAAGTCAGTGTCAAATTTTAATAAAGATCTCGTAATTTCCTTTTATAATAAACATTATAAATTAAATAACATGATTATTGGGATTAGCGGGGATGTTCCTTCAAAAAGGATAGAAGAGGTTCTTGATTTTTATTTTACCCAAAACACCTCAAGTAAATTCTTAATCTCAAGTGCTCAAAAACCACCTAAATATAGACCAAAATCAGTTTTTTTAAAGCGAAATTTTGAACAAGTACAAATTCTTTGGGGGACAGAGGGATATGTCCCTGGAGACCCTAATAGAGAATCTCTTGCTTTACTTTCGGTAAGTCTTGGAGGGGGTATTAGTTCGAGACTATTTAGGGAGTTAAGAGAAAAAAGGGGACTTGTTTATAGTGTAGAGACCCATATTTTAAGTTTTAAAGATGCTTCTTTATTTGGTATTTATACTGCTACTGCACCTCAAACAGTGGTTGAGACCTTTAAAACTTTAGCTCAGGAGAAAGAAAAATTAATTAAAGAAGGTTTATCAAAAGAAGAGCTAGATCTTGCTAAGAGGCAAACTATAAATAGTATTTTAATGGCTATTGAAAGTCCTTCTCAGCGGTTATTTTATCTTATAGACTCTTATATTACTTATGGAAAAATTGTCCCTTGGACTGATAAAATAAAGAAAATAAGAAAAGTGACTTTAGAAGATATCAATAGTACGATAAAAGATATATTTAGTAAGCCCTTTGCCATGTCTGTGGTAGGTCCTATAAATTCTCAACATAAAGAGATTTTAAAGGGGGAAGTATAAAATGATTAAAACAGTCTTATTTGGAGCTTGCGGAAAAATGGGAAAAGTTATAGGTAAAGCACTTATTGATGCTACTGATATAGAACTCGTAGGTGCTATAGATCCTTATTTTAAGGGAGAAAAATATGAAAAGATTATTGGGATAGATAAGATTTCTCTTGAAGTTGTGGAAAGTATAGATGAACTCCAAGAAGATTTTGATGTGGCAATAGATTTTACTAATGCAGAGGCAGCCTATCAGAATATTAAAAAGGTTCTACAAAAAGGAAAAAGAATGGTGGTAGGGACCACAGGACTTACTCAAGAAATGATGGAAGAATTTAAAGATCTTGCTGTTAAGAATAAAACTGCAATTTTAATCGCTCCTAATTTTGCATTAGGAGCTGTATTAATGATCCAGCTTGCAAAACAAGTAGTAAAGTATTTCCCAGATGTTGAAATCATTGAATTACATCATAATGAAAAAGCTGATGCACCCTCCGGAACAGCTATATTAACAGCAGAAGTACTTAGAGAGGAGATGAAAAAATACAACTTAACCCATAAAGATGCAACAAAGATTGAGAAATTACCAGGTGCCCGTGGAGGAAAATTAGATTCAATCAATATACATAGTGTAAGACTTCCTGGTTTAGTAGCTCATCAAGAAGTAATATTTGGGGGGCTGGGACAGACTCTGAGTATAAGACATGATGCCTTGAGTAGGGAATGTTATATTCCAGGAGTATTGATGGCTGTTAGAGAGATAGTTAAGAGAGAAGGATTCTTTTATGGACTTGAATCTTTCTTAAATAGGGAGGAGGCTTAGATTATGGTCCATTTTGGTAGTTTGATTACAGCCATGATAACCCCTTTTGATGAATATGGGGAGATTAACTGGAGTGAAGTGGATAGGATTGTGGAAAAACTGATTGAAGATGGAAGTGATAGTATTCTTGTCTCGGGTACTACAGGAGAAGCTCCTACATTGTCTAATAAAGAGAAATTAGCTCTTTTTGAGAGGGTAAAAAAGGTAGCAGGAGATAGAGTTAAAGTAATCGCAGGGACAACAAATTATTGTACAAAGGAATCAGTAGAACTTACGAAAGAAGCTGAAAAAATTGGAGTAGACGGTATCTTAGCTACTGCCCCTTACTATAATAAGCCTCCTCAGGATGGGTTATATCTACACTTTGCCAAAATTGCATCAGAGACTTCTCTCCCTATCATAGTTTACAACATACCATCAAGAACTGCGGTAAATGTTCTTCCTGAGACCTTAAAGAGACTTGCTCAGGATTGTCCAAATATTGTAGGAGTGAAAGAGGCAAGTGGAGATATTAATCAAATTGCAATGATAAGAAAGCTTCTGCCACATCCCTTCTTACTTTATAGTGGTGACGACTCTATGACTTTACCCCTTCTTAGTGTAGGAGGAGATGGGGTTATAAGTGTGGCGTCCCACATAGTAGGAAAAGAAATAAAAGAGATGATAAATAGTTATTTTAGTGGAAAAGTGGAAAAAGCCGCAGAGTTACATTTAAAACTATTACCTATATTTAAAGGTTTATTCCTAACTACAAATCCCATTCCCCTCAAAGAGGCTTTAAATCTTCTTGGATATAATGTTGGAAAGTGTAGGTTGCCATTATCTCCTATAGACAGCAAAAATAGAGCAGAACTAATAAAAATCCTGAAGGAGTACGGTTTTCAAGTAAATGAAACATAGATTGAAAGTTATACCCATTGGTGGTTTCGGAGAGATAGGGAAAAATATGCTTCTTCTCCAGTATGGAGATAGTATTATTGTAATAGATGCCGGCTTAATGTTTCCTGATGGAGATATGCTTGGTATTGATTTTGTTATTCCTGACATTTCTTATTTGTTAGCTAATAAAGATAAAGTTAAGGCTTTAATTCTTACCCATGGACATGAGGATCATATAGGAGCACTTCAATATATATTAAAGGATTTGAATGTACCCATATATGGTACTTCATTAACTCTTGGTTTAGTGGAGAAAAAATTAGAAGAATTTAGACTCAAAGCTAATCTTAATAAAATTAAACCTAATGAGACTATAAATATAGGTCCTTTTACCATTGAGACTTTTAGACAGACTCATAGTATTCCTGATACCATTGGACTTGCTATAACTACCCCTATAGGTTTGATCGTAATAAGCGGAGACTTTAAACTTGATCAAACTCCTATAGATGGTAATCCTCCAGATTTTAATAAATTAGTAGAGCTTGGAGAAAGAGGAGTTCTTGCCCTATTTTGTGATAGTACAAATGTGGAACAACCTGGAATAACCCCCTCAGAGAGTTTAGTGAAAAGCACTTTTGAAGGTATATTTAGTTCTACAAAAAGCAGAATATTTCTTGTTACTTTTGCCTCCAATTTTCATCGTATTCAGCAAGCTATAGATATGGCATCAAAATTTGGAAGAAAGGTTGCTATAGCTGGAAAAAGCTTGATAAATAATATAGAAGTTGCCACAAAATTAGGATATTTACACATTCCCGAAAATATACTAATAAACATTAAAGACGTAAACAATCTTCCTGATGAAAAAGTTCTTGTCCTTACCACAGGAAGCCAGGGAGAGCCATACTCAGCTCTGTCTCTTCTTACTAATCATTCGTATAAACAACTTTTTCTTAAACCAGGAGATACAGTAATATTATCCACCAAGCCCATACCTGGAAATGAAATTATGGTTTATAAGATGGTGGATCAATTGTTCAGAAAAGGTGTAGAGGTTATATATGGAAAGGATGCAGGAGTCCATGTTTCAGGACATGCTGCCCAAGAAGAAATAAAGATGTTTATAAATCTCTTAAAACCTAAATATCTCATACCTTATCATGGAGAATATAGACATTTAGCTTTGCTTAAAAAAATAGGTTTAGAGTTAGGAATTTCAAAGGAACACATAATAATAATAGAGAACGGTACAGTTCTTGAATTTGATGAGGAAAAAGCTATAATAAATGGTAGGATTAACTTAAATAATATATATGTAGATGGGCTTAGTATTGGAGACATAGGAAATATCGTGTTGATGGAACGTAAGAAGCTAGCTGAAGACGGAGTGTTAATTGTAGGGGTACTTGTAGATGGTGAGACAGGCCTAATTTTGGAAGGGCCAGAGATTATTTCAAAAGGATTTATTTTTGTAAAAGAATCAGAGGAATTGATAGAAACAGCAAAAGAAAAAGTAAGAGAAGCTTTTAAGAAGAAAGTTGGAAGAAATGGGGGTATAAATAAAGAGACTCTTGTTAGAGAAGTTCTTGAGAACTTTTTCAATGAAGAGTTAAAAAGGAAACCTGTAGTAGTCCCTTTAGTATGGGAGATTTAAAAATGCATAAAGAGAAATTAATTGGGATTTTTTTGCTCTGTATAAATATATTTGGCTTATTATCTTGGGTATTTCCAGAATCAAGCGGAGTTTTAGGGAGAAGTTTTGTCAATTTTATAAAAAACTTCTTTGGTGTATATTTAATTCTTTTCATTGTTTTCGAGGGATTTATAATGTATTATCTTCTATTTAAAGAAATTGAAAAGCAAAAACTAATCTCTTTAAGTTTGTACTTCCTCTCTTTTTTAGGTGTTTTTTCTCTTCTTATAAAGGTTTTGAATCTATCAAAGTATCAAGGACAAATAGGAAGTCTTTTGTTAGAACTTTTTCCATATATTGGGTTTTCAGGATACATTATATTTTCCTTTATTACCCTTGTTATAGCTGTGTTTTTATCTCCTTCTCTTAAAGATATTTCAAAAAAAAGGGTTAGAAATTTAAATACGGAGACCCTAAGAAAGCCTGAAAGATCACCAAAAAAAGTTGTAAAAGAGGTATCGAAGGAAAATCTTTCAATGACATTTCCTAGGGAGAGAAAATTAAAGTGTGATTTTGCAATTCCTACCTCTATATTATCTTATTCCCAAGCTAAATTTGAGAATGAGGACTATGAACAAATGGCAAAGAATTTAGAGGAGACCTTAAAAAGTTTTAAGATAGAGGCAAAAGTAAAGGATTGGAATGTGGGACCTTCTGTGATCAGGTATAATATTGTTCTTTCCCCTGGTATTAGAGTGAGTAAAGTTTTGAGTCTATCAAATGATATTGCTCTTGCCCTTGCTGTTCCAAGTGTAAGGTTTGAAGCGCCTGTTCCTGGAAAATCGGTAATAGGGGTAGAAATTCCAAGAAGTAAGCCAGTGAAAGTATATCTTAGAGAAATACTGGAGAGTGATGTTTTTACTGAGTCAAAGCATCCGTTAACTTTTGCCCTCGGTAAAGATCTCATAGGTAATATAAAAGTTGCAAACTTATCTGAAGTATTACATCTTCTTATTGCAGGAACTACGGGTTCTGGCAAAAGTATGTTTATAAATTCTCTAATTATAAGCCTTCTGTATAAGAATACCCCTGAAACGTTGAGCTTATTAATGATTGATCCTAAAAGGGTAGAACTTTCCATCTATAATAAACTTGTAGGTAGGTATCTAAGACATCCAGTAGTAACGGAACCTAAAAAGGCAGTATTTGCTCTTAGATGGGCTGTTGGGGAGATGGAGAGAAGATATGAAATTTTTGAAAGAAAGGAAGTAAGAAACATAGAGGAGTATAAGAATTTAAATGATGAAGAAAACTTACCTTACATTGTGATAATTATTGATGAGTTAAATGATTTAATGATGACATCTCCAAAAGAAATAGAAGATTTAATATGCAGATTAGCTCAAAAAGCGAGAGCTGCTGGAATTCATTTAGTGGTAGCTACCCAAAGGCCCTCAGTAGATGTAATAACTGGCTTAATAAAAGCTAATATTCCATCAAGAATTGCCTTTGCAGTGTCGTCTCAGATTGATTCAAGAATAATTTTAGATGATGGTGGTGCAGAAAAACTAATTGGTAAGGGAGATATGCTTTATCATCCTATAACCAGTAGCCATCCTGTAAGGCTTCAAGCTCCTTATGTAGATGAAAAGGATATTAAAAACGTGGTTAATTATATTTTAGAAAACACCTCAGAGCTTTTAATGGAGCCCATATCTCTTGAAAGTTTAGATAAAGAAGAGGAGAAAGGAGAAATCTCTGATTTTAACGATCCCCTGCTTCCTCAAGTAATAGAGCTCTTAAAAGGAAGAAAAGTTATCTCTACTTCATATATTCAAAGAAAGTTTAGTATAGGTTATAATAGAGCAGCACGACTTTTAGATACATTAGAAGAGAAAGGATACGTGGCATCTCAGGGAGAGGGAAAACCAAGAAAAGTTTTGCGGGGAGGTGATGAGGTTTAAAAGATTAGTTTTTCAATTTAATTTTCCCAAAACTCTACTCAATGAAGGAGGTTTTAAGTATGCGTAAAATTTTTGTGCTATTTTTGATTCTTTCCTTTGTAGGCTTAATGAGTATTGGATTTTCAGCTAAGACTGTAAGAGTAGGTATTGTCTATGATGTAGGTGGAAGAGGTGATAAATCTTTTAATGATGCTGCATATGCTGGACTTCAAAGGGCTATTAAAGTTCTTAAGGTAGAGGGGAAAGATTTAGAGCCTGGTCCTGGTGGAGCCAACAGAGAGGAACTTCTTAGAACTCTCGCAGAACAAAACTATGACTTAGTAGTAGGCGTAGGTTTCTTATTTACTGATGCTATTACTGCGGTGGCAAAGGATTTTCCGAAAGTAAAGTTTGCTATTGTAGATGGAGTAATAGAAGGATTGCCAAATGTTTCTTCCTTGGTATTTAATGAGCATGAAGGATCTTTTCTTGTGGGAGTTGTCGCAGGGTTAATGACCAAAACTAACGTCATAGGATTTGTAGGTGGTATGGATATGCCATTGATCCATAAATTTGAGGTAGGATATAAAGCTGGAGCTATGTATGTAAATCCAAAAGTAAAGGTTTTAATAAACTACATAGGAGTTACTGGAGAAGCATTTAAGGATCCTGTTAAAGGAAAGGAATTGGCATTAGCTCAATATAAACAAGGAGCAGATATAATTTATCATGCTTCTGGAGCATCGGGGGAGGGAGTTTTTGAGGCAGCAAAAGAAACCAATAAATACGCTATTGGTGTGGATTCTCCCCAGTCCTGGATAATGCCTGATAGAATTATTACAAGTATGTTAAAGAGAGTAGATGTAGCAGTATATGAAACTATAAAAGACGTGAAAGAAGGAAAATTTAAGAGTGGAATAAGAGTGTTTGGTTTACAGAATAACGGTGTTGACTATGAGAGAACAAAGCTTCTTCCTCTTGGTGTAATACAAAAAGTTGAACAAATAAAGAAGGAGATTATAGCAGGAAAAATAGTAGTGCCATACGATGATAAAACTTTTGAGGAGTTTAAAGCAAAATATTTGAAGAAATAATAAAATTCTTATTAAGATTAGCCCCCTCTTGTTTAAAGAGGGGGCTTTTATAAGGAGGTTTTTCTGTGGAAGAAATCATAAAACTTGAGGGCATTACAAAAACTTTTCCTGGAGTTTTGGCAAATGATAATATAAATCTTTCCATATATCAGGGTGAGATTCATGCTATTGTAGGAGAAAATGGGGCAGGAAAGTCCACTTTAATGAAAATTCTTTATGGACTTTATAAGCCTGACAAAGGAAATATCTATATCAAAGGGAAAAGAGTGGTTTTTGACTCTCCAAAAGATGCAATAGAGAACGGAATTGGTATGGTGCACCAACATTTTATGTTGATTCCACCATTTTCTGTAATTGAAAATATAATTTTAGGATCTGAAGTAAAAAATGGAGTCTCTCTTAATTTTAAAAAGGCCGAAAGTTTAATAAAAGAATTGATGGAAGCTACAGGTTTTAAAGTAGAGCTTTATACAAAAGTCGAAAATTTATCTGTAGGAGAAGCTCAAAGAGTAGAAATATTGAAGCTTCTTTATAGAAGAGCAGAGGTTTTAATCTTAGATGAACCTACCGCTGTTCTTGCTCCTCAAGAGGTAGAGGAACTTTTTAAGGTTTTGAGAAGATTGGCTTCTCAGGGTAAAACGATAATTTTTATATCTCATAAGTTAAATGAGGTTTTAGAGATCTCTGATAGAGTTAGTGTAATGAGAAGAGGTAAATTAGTTGAGACTCTTGAGACTAAAAATACTAATAAATATCAACTTGCTCAACTCATGGTAGGAAGAGAAGTGTTCTTAAAAGTAGAAAAAGAGAAAATAGAAAAAGGAGAAGAGATCTTTAGGGTAGAGAATCTTTGGGTAAAAGGGAGAAAAGGAATTGAGGTAGTAAAGGGGATCTCTTTTAATATTAGAGCAGGGGAGATTGTAGGTATAGCAGGTGTAGAAGGAAATGGCCAAACAGAGCTTATAGAGAGTATAGTAGGATTAATTCCCATACAGAAGGGAAGAATTTACATAAAGGGTAAAGATATAACATTGAAAAACATAAGACAAAGACGTCTGCATATAGGTCATATTCCTGAAGATAGACATAAAAGAGGGCTTATACTTGACTTTTCTGTTGCTGAAAATTCTATTCTTGGTTTACACTTCTATAAAGATTTCTCAAAGGGAATCTTTTTAGACTATAAAAAGGTAAATTCACATGCAGAAAGAATTGTAAAAGAATTTGATGTAAAAACTCCTAATATAAAAACACCTATTAGGCATCTTTCGGGCGGTAATCAACAAAAAGTAGTAGTGGGAAGGGAGATTAGCTTTTCTCCTGAGTTTTTAATAGCTTCTCAACCTACAAGAGGTTTAGATATTGGAGCTACAGAATTTATACATCAATTATTAATTAATTTAAGAAATCAAGGTAAAGCAATCTTATTAGTATCAGCAGATCTTGATGAAATACTAAGCTTAAGCGATAGGATTATTGTGATGTACAATGGAGAGATTGTAGGATCTTTCTTGGAAGGTGAGGTAGACGAAAAAGAGCTGGGTTATTATATGATGGGTGTTAAAAAACAAAAAGAGTTAAAGGAGGCTCTAATTTGAGAAATAGGGAGTTTATAGAAAACTTGATCTTAAATATAATAAGTCCGACAATTTCCATATTTATTGCTCTGTTTTTTGGAGGTATCATCATATACCTGTTGGGGCATAATCCCATAGAAACTTATAAAGAGGTAATAAATTTTGCTCTCGGAAACCCTAATGGGTGGGGATATGTTCTATTTAACGCTACTTCTTTTATATTTGCTGGACTTGCTGTGGCTGTAGCCTTTAAAGCTGGACTTTTTAACATTGGAGCTGAGGGACAGATTCTTGTTGGAGGATTTGTATCGGCAATTGCAGGTCTCTATATTGCTCCTTTATTTCCACCTTTTTTACATTTATTTATAACTCTTCTTTTTGCAGCTATAGGAGGAGCTTTATGGGCTTTTATTCCTGCAATTTTGAAGGCAAAATTAGGGGCTCATGAAGTGATAAATACCATCATGATGAATTGGATAGGTTATGCTCTTACTAATTATCTTGTGATAAATACCTTTAGAGAGAAAGGTGTAGTATATCCTCTCCCTCAGACAGCTAAATTACCAGCTTCTGCCACTTTGCCAAAACTTTTTGCTCTCTTTCAGAAAGTTGGCATAAATATTCCTGAAAGTAATCCTTTAAATAGCTCATTAATATTCGCTGTTCTTGCCGTCTTGTTTACTTATTATCTCCTTTGGAGAACAAAATTAGGATATGAGATAAGAGCCTTAGGGTTAAACCCTCATGCCTCAGAAAATGCTGGAATAAGTTCTCAAAAGATAATCTTCGTATCTATGTTAATAAGTGGTGCTTTAGCGGGGCTTGCTAGTATTAATGATGTTTTAGGTTATAGATATCGCTTCCTTGATAACTTTACCCATGGAATGGGATTTACTGGAATAGCGGTAGCCTTGTTGGGGAAAAATCACCCTGCGGGTATAGTATTTTCTGCGTTTCTTTTTGGGGCATTAGATAGAATGGCTATAGGAATGGATGTTTTTACTCATATTCCCCGTGAGATAATATCTGTACTCCAAGCAGTCATAATATTGACTATTGTGGTTAGCAATGAGGTTCTTATCCGCTTCTTAAAGAGAAGGAGGAAAACTATATATGCTTGAGTCTATATTTGCTTGGGAAACTATAGTTTCAGCTATTCGAATGGCAACACCCCTCACCTATGCTTCCTTAGGAGGAGTTTTTTCAGAAAGAAGTGGGGTAGTTAATATCGCGTTAGAGGGGATAATGTTATTTGGAGCTTTTTTTGCTACAGTAGGGACTTACTTTTTTAAAAGCCCAATGGTGGGAATTATATTTGCTATCCTTGCTGGTATGACTATTTCTTTAATCCATGCAGTGGTTTCTATAAGATTTAAAGTAAACCAAATAATAAGTGGTACTGCATTAAATATGTTGGCAGCCGGAGGTACTACTTTTCTTTCTAGATTAATATTCAAAGCTGCAGGATCTTCTCCTCATATTGAAGGATTTAGCCCTATTAATATTCCTATGTTATCTTCTATTCCAGGGATTGGTTTATTATTTAGAGATCTATCACCTCTTATCATTTTGATGATAGTTTTAGTATTCTTCTCTAATTATGTGCTGTATAAAACGGTTTTTGGTTTGAGGCTTAGGGCTGTAGGAGAAAATCCTCAAGCTGCGGATACCTTAGGAGTAAACGTATACAAATATAGATATATAGGAGTGCTAATAAGTGGTATCTTAGGTGGACTTGGAGGAGCTTTTCTTTCCTTAGAGCACGCCAGAGTTTTTGTAGAAAATATGACAGGTGGTAGAGGATTTATTGCTCTTGCTGCTATGATTTTTGGTAATTGGAATCCTGTAGGTGCTTTTGGAGCATGTCTACTTTTCGGTATAGCTGAGGCTATAAGAATAAGGCTTGAGGGGGTTGGAATTCCCACTCAATTTATTCAAATGATACCTTATATATTAACCATGCTTGTTCTTGCTGGTGCTGTTGGAAAATCTACGCCTCCTGCTTGTGATGGAATTCCTTATGAAAAGGAGGAAATATAGTACGAAATTTCAGTTTTTCGTATATAAAAGTATAGCAGGCGTTATAAAGGTACTTCTTAAAAGAATATATAAATTAGAAATAAATGGCCTTGAGAATGTACCTTTGGAGGGACCTGTTATTATTGCCCCAAATCACAGAAGTAGCCTTGATGTCTTGGCTATTGCTGTAAGCTTACCAAGGCCTATAAAGGCACTTGGTAAAGTTGAAAGATTTAAATATCCCTTATTAGGAAGATTTGCTCAATATCTTGGTGGAATTCCTGTAGAGAGAGGACATGCAGATCTTTCTGCTGTAAAGGGTGGTATAGAAGTCTTAAAAAGAGGAGAAATTTTGTTAATTTTTCCTGAAGGAACAAGATTAAGATTGGAAAAGAAAGATATTAAGCCTAAGAGGGGAATTGGATATTTTGCAGCTAAGATGAGAGTTCCTGTTGTTCCTACTGCTATCATTGGAGCTGACTGTATATGGCCTCCTGAGAAAAAGCTACCAGCTCTTAAGGGAAGAATAAAGGTGATTTTTTTGCAGCCTGTTTATTATGAAGGAGAACCTGATAGAATTAAAGAAGAAGAATTTACAAATAAAATAATGAGTCAAATAGAGGAGGTATTAAGGAGAGAATCTTTAAATCATGAGGCAAATTAGAAAGTCTATCTCTCATTTTTTCTACAAAATCTTAATAGTTGTGGTAAGATTTTTATTGAATATCCTATGGGGATACAAGGTAGAAGGAAAGGAGAATATTCCTAATCATTCTTTTATCCTTGTAGCAAATCATGTAAGTATATTAGACCCCATAGTGATTGGTGCTGCTTTTGACAAGAGGTTATTTTATCTTGCTAAAAAAGAACTCTTTAAATCAAAAATATTTAATCCTTTTTTAAGATGGCTTGGAGCAATTGATGTAGATAGAAAGGATTTTAAATACGAAACTTGGAAAAAAATAAACAGACTAATTAAAGAGAATGAAATAATAGTAATATTTCCAGAGGGAACAAGAAATGATCATCCTGAAAAGGGACTTCTTGAACTTAAAGATGGTGCTGCTTCTCTCGCATTAACTCATGGACTTCCTATTCTTCCTGTAGCAATAAAGGGCACCGAGAAAATATGGAAAAGAAAATGGATCTTTCCTCAATTAAGGGGACGAATAAATATTAGAATAGGTAAAGTAATAAATGTATCTAAAATTAAAAAGCCTTCAAAAGAGGATATAAAAGAGGTAAATAATAAAATAAAGGCAAGTTTAATAGGGCTTTTAAGATGAAGGTGTATATTGCTACTCCTTACGGATTTTGTTCGGGAGTAAAAAAATCCATATCTCTTGCTGAAAAAATACTGTCCTTAAAAGGTGAAGTATATACTTTGGGAGCATTAGTTCATAATCCAAAGGTAATAGAGGAATTGTCGAAAAAGGGCATAAAGGTGCTTGGGAAGGATGAAATTGTAGAGGGTAAAGCTTTGATCGTTAGGGCTCACGGTTTACCTCAAAGAGATATAGATTTTTATAAAAGCTTAGGAAATGAAATCTATGATGCAACTTGTCCTCTTGTTAAAAAAGTACAGGTTCTTGCAGAGTATCTTAAGAATAACAAATATAAAGTAATAATAATAGGAGAAAAAAATCATCCTGAAGTGATAGGAATATTGAGTTATACAGATAATCAAGGTATAGTGATAGAATATGAGAGTGATATAGAGAAAGTAGAATATTATCCTAAAATTGGGGTAGTTTTTCAAACTACGCAAAGTTTTGATAATGCTATTCAAAAAGTAAATCTGATAATGAATAAGGGTAAAGAGATCAGGATATTTAATACCATATGCCCTGAAACTATTGAGCGACAAGAAAAAGCTAAAAAACTCTCAAAAATAGTAGACGTTGCTCTGGTTCTAGGCGGGAAAAATAGTGCCAACACGAGGAGGTTATATATAACATTGAGTCTAAAGGTACCAACATATCATATTGAAAATTTGGAAGAGATAGATAAAAATTGGTTTAAAGAAGACAGTAAAGTAGGCATAATTACGGGCACATCTACTCCTAATAACTTTGTAGAGGAGGTATTAGCATTATTAAAGAGTCTTTATCCCTTAGAGATTCATTTGGTATAAAGAAAGGAGTTCCAGTAGTAAGTATAGTTGGAAGACCTAATGTAGGAAAGTCTGTACTTTTTAACAGGATTGTGGGAGAAGAAAAGGCTATTGTAGCGGATGAACCAGGAGTGACAAGGGATCCCCTTGTTCACTTGTGTGAACATGAGGGAAAATATTTTTATTTAGTAGATTCCGCAGGATGGGGTTTAACTGATGATTTAAGTGAGCTTATCCAAGAAAAAATACAAGAAGTTATAAACATAAGTGATCTTATACTTTTTGTCGTAGATGGTAGATCGGAGTTAACAGCCTTGGATCATGAATTTGTAGATATTCTGAGGAAGTCTGGGAAAAGAGTTATATTAGTAGTAAATAAAATGGAAGGAAGGATTGATCGGGAAGAATATCTTGCTCCTTTTACCGCCTTAGGACTTGGAGAGCCTTTCCCGATTTCAGCACTACATAAACAAAATCTATATGAGCTTTTAGATCTAATAATATCTTTAATACCAGCTCCCGAAGAAGTTTCTTCTGAGGACAAATCTATAAAACTTGCTTTTGTAGGAAGACCTAATAGTGGTAAGTCTTCTCTTCTAAATGCCTTAATTGGCAGAGATAGAAGTATAGTAAGTGAAATTCCTGGTACCACAAGGGATGCTGTTGACCTAATTTGGGACTTTAATGGCAAAAAATACATCATTGTAGATACGCCGGGATTAAGAAGACCAGCAAAAGTAGAGGAAGGCTTAGAAGAACTTTCAGTTCAGAAGACTCTACAGACCATAAGAAGAATTGACATTGCTATTATGGTGATCGATTTATCGGTAGGAATAAGGGAGCAAGAAAAAAGAATATTGCATTATATAGAAGATAAAGGAAAATCTTGTTTAATTGTTTTTAATAAGACAGATTTAATCCCATCTCTAAAGGAAAGAAGGGAATTTGAAAAGATAGTACCTCAAATTTTGCAGCCTTTTGACTATTTTCCATTTATTTTTACTTCAGCCATTAGAAATTATAATGTAAAGAAGATATTGCCCTGGGTTGATAAGCTTTTTGAGCTTAGAAATATGAGAATACCTACTTCTCAAATAAATAGGGCTATAGGAGAAGCTCTTTCTAAGACCAACTTTTCTAAAAAAGGAAAGATTTTAAAAATTTACTATGCTACACAAGTTGATGTGGCACCACCAACTATAGTGTTTTTTGTAAATGAACCTGAAATAATGAACAAAAATGTGGTCAAATATTTTGAGAAATTCCTCAGGAATTACTTTGGCTGGGTAGGAACACCTATAAAGATTGAAGTAAGAAAGAGGGAATAGTATGTTTCTAAAAATACTACTTGTGATACTATCTTATCTTATTGGCTCTATTCCAAGTGCCTTGATTGTAGGGAAATTATGGAAGGGGATAGATGTTAGAAACTATGGAAGCGGAAATCTTGGAGCTACAAATGTATTGAGGGTATTAGGGTGGGGACCAGCGGTTATAGTTGCTGTGATGGATGTAGGTAAAGGTATCCTTGCAGTATACTTAGCTCAAAGTTTTTTACATAGTGATTATCTTTTTGTACTTTTATGTGTTATTGCGGCTGTAATTGGACACTCTTTTCCCATATTTGCAGGATTTAGAGGTGGGAGAAGTGTTGGGGTTTCCTTTGGAATACTTTTTTACCTTTTTCCTAAGTCTTCACTGATCATCTTTTTTATTGCTATAATTATAGTAGCAGTTACTCAATACAAATCTGTGGCATCTATTACCTCTGCTCTTATTTATCCTTTTTTGCTTTATCATATAGAAAAGCCTCCGATGGAATATTTTATTGGAGTAATTTTAGTATGCCTTTTTATAATTTATAGGCATATTCCTAATATAAAAAGACTCATAAAAGGGGAGGAACATAAAATAAGTTGGAAGGTAAGAAGATAAAAATTGCTGTTTTTGGCAGTGGCAGCTGGGGAACAGCACTTGCAAATGTATTATGTGAAAAGAATTATAAAGTTGTACTATGGGGTAGAGACAAAGAGAAGGTAAAGAAAATAGAAGAATTAAGAGAAAATATATATTATTTACCTGGTTATAAGCTTGCTCCATCACTTGAAATTACTTCTAATATAGATTATGCTACAAAAGATACAGATATTGCTATTTTAAGCATTCCTATTCAAGGATTGAGGGAGTTTTTAAAGGGAAATAATACCTATTTGAAGAGAGCAGGATTTTTTGTTAATACAGGAAAAGGTATAGAAATTCTTACTTTGAAAAGACCCTCTGAAATAATAAAAGAAGAACTCGATGTAGATTTTAATCAAATTGCAACTCTCTCGGGTCCAAGTTTTGCAAAAGAGGTTATGGAAAAAAAACCTTTAGCTATTGTAATTGCGTCCTCTGACTTAAATACAGCAAAATATTTACAAGACATTCTAAGTCTATCTTTTATGAGAATATATAGAAGTGATGACATAGTAGGAGTTGAAATCGGCGGAGCTTTAAAAAACGTAATAGCTATTGCAGCGGGCATTTCAGATGGTCTTGGTTTTGGATATAATGCAAAAGCAAGCCTTATTACTCGAGGGCTTGTTGAGATAAATAGAATGGCAATTTTATATGGGGCTCATCCCTTTACCATATTAGGACTTTCAGGCTTAGGAGATCTGATTTTAACCTCTACGAGTGCTCTTAGTAGAAATTGGACTGTAGGTAAATTAATAGGTGAGGGTCTAAGTTTAGAAGAGGCTATGAATAAGCTTAATGGTATGGTAGCGGAAGGGGTCTATACTGCTAAATCTGCTTATTATATATCTCAAAAAACTAATGTGTATATGCCTATTACTCAGGAAGTTTATAAGGTGCTTTATGAAAATAAACCCCCCCATGAGGCTCTATCTTCATTACTTTCAAAAGAATTAAAACATGAGATAGATGAGGATTTTCAATTCAACTTGTTATAAAATTTTTGAATTGATATAATTAACTTAAAGAAAAAATCAGAGGTGAGGTATTTAGTGTATGGAGAAAGAAAAAGCTTTAGAGTCAGCTATATTTCAGATTGAAAAACAGTTTGGTAAAGGCGCTATAATGAGATTAGGAAGTCAAGAAAGATTTCAGGTCCCTGTTATTCCCACAGGTATTCTTACTTTAGATTATGCTCTTGGAGTTGGTGGAGTACCAAGGGGAAGAATAATAGAACTTTTTGGTCCTGAAGGATCAGGTAAGACTACTGTTGCACTACAAATTATAGCTTCTGCTCAAAAAATGGGTGGAGTCGCAGCTTTTATTGATGCAGAACATGCCTTTGATCCTAACTATGCAAGGAAAATTGGGGTAAATTTAGAAAATCTTTTAATATCACAGCCAGATACAGGTGAACAAGCCCTTGAGATTGCAGAAATACTTGTGAGAAGTGGAGGGGTAGATGTAATAGTCATAGATTCAGTTGCTGCTCTTGTCCCTCGAGCTGAGCTTGAAGGAGAAATGGGAGACGCCTTTATTGGCCTCCAGGCAAGATTAATGTCTCAAGCATTAAGAAAATTGACAGGAGTAATAAGCAAATCTAAAACTGTTGCTATTTTTATTAACCAATTAAGGGAAAAGGTGGGAGTATTTTTTGGAAATCCTGAAACTACACCAGGTGGTAGAGCATTAAAGTTTTATGCATCAGTGAGAATAGATGTAAGAAAAGCTGAATCTATGAAAGAAGGAAGCGAGGTCACGGGTACAAAAGTCAAAGTTAAAGTAGTAAAGAATAAGGTTGCTCCACCCTTTAGAGAAGGGGAATTTGAACTTATTTATGGGGAAGGAATATCAAGAGAAGGCTGTATTTTAGATGCAGGAGTTGAGGCAAAGGTAATAGAAAGAAGTGGAACGTGGTATATTTACAAAGACATCCGATTGGGACAAGGAAGAGAGAATGCAAAGACATACTTGAAAGAGCATCCTGAAATTGCTGATGAGATAGAAAGAGAAGTAAGAAAGCTATGGGGATTTGAGGAGACGCAAGCGGAAGGTAATAAAGAAAGTTCTAAAGAAGAAGAGAAGGAAGTAAAAGAAGAGAAAACTATAAGAAAGTCTACAAAATAATCTTGACAGGCAAAATAAAGCTTTATATAATCTTTAAAGAAATGCCGAGGTGGTGGAATTTGGCAGACACGTAGCATTGAGGGTGCTATGGGCATAAGCCCGTCCGGGTTCAAATCCCGGCCTCGGCACCAAACCTTAAAAATAAAACTCTTCCCATCTTGGGAAGGGTTTTATTTTAAAAGGAGGAAACACTTGTGAACGATCTACTTCTTGAAGTAAAGAACTTAAAAACGTATTTTTTTACTGATGAAGGGATTGTAAAAGCGGTAGATGATGTAAGTTTTAATCTCCACAAAGGAGAGAGCTTAGGTATAGTGGGAGAATCAGGTAGTGGGAAAAGTGTAACAGCTCTCTCTATAATGAGATTGATTCAAGATCCTCCGGGAAAGATTGTTAGTGGTGAAGTTTGGTATAGGGGAGAAGATCTCCTTAAGAAGAAAGAGAGCGATATGAGAGAAATTCGCGGTAATAAAATCTCTATGATATTTCAAGACCCAATGACTTCTCTAAATCCTGTATTTACTATTGGTGATCAAATAATGGAAGCAATTATTTTGCATCAGAAATTAGATAAGGCTTCAGCAAGAAAAAAGGCTATAGAGATGTTAGAACTTGTTAGGATCCCTGAAGCAAATAAGAGGGTAGATGAGTATCCTCATCAATTTAGTGGTGGAATGAGACAAAGGGTTATGATTGCTATGGCTCTGTCTTGTAATCCTGAAATACTTATTGCAGATGAGCCTACCACAGCTCTTGATGTAACTATTCAAGCTCAGATTTTGGATTTAATAAAACAGCTTCAAAGGGAATTAGGTATGTCCTTAATACTCATAACCCATGATATGGGAGTAGTAGCAGAAACCTGTCATAATGTCCTTGTGATGTATGCAGGAAAAGTAGTAGAATACGCCGATGTTAAAACCATATTTAAAAAACCTGCTCATCCTTATACTATAGGTCTCTTAGAATCGGTTCCTAGACTTGATATAAGAAAAGAGAGATTAAAGGCAATAGAGGGTCAACCACCCGATTTGATATCTCTCCCTAATTACTGCTATTATGCAGAAAGGTGTCCGTATAGAACTTCTGAATGCTTTGAGCAAATACCAGAGCTCGTAGAAGTTGAACCAGGACATTATTCTCGCTGTATATATGCTAAAAACCTCGGGAGGTCCTATGAATAACTTTTCAGAAGAAATTATAATAGAGGTAAAAAATCTTAAGAAGTACTTCCCTATAAAGAGAGGAATAGTTTTATCTAAACATGTAGGTGATGTAAAGGCTGTTGATGATGTGAGTTTTTATATACGTAAAGGGGAAACCCTTGGTCTTGTGGGAGAATCAGGTTGTGGTAAAAGTACTGTGGCAAGAACCATTATAAGACTTCTTGAACCAACAGATGGACAGATTATTTTTGATGGTATTGATATTACAAAACTTCCCTCAAGAGATTTAAGAAAAATTAGAAAAGATATGCAGATAATATTCCAAGATCCATATTCTTCTTTAAATCCAAGAATGACCGTGAGTGAAATCATAGGAGAGCCATTAAAGGTTCATGGTATTGTTAAAAATTCTAAAGAGAAGGAAAGAAGAGTGCAAGAGCTTTTAGATCTTGTAGGACTTGCTCCCTACCATGCCACAAGGTACCCCCATGAGTTTTCAGGCGGACAAAGACAAAGAATAGGAATAGCAAGAGCTCTTGCTTTAAATCCTAAATTCATAGTGGCTGATGAGCCAACTTCGGCATTGGATGTTTCCATAAGATCTCAGATAATCAACCTAATGCAGGATCTACAAAAAGAGTTTAAATTAACTTATCTTTTTATCTCCCATGATTTAGCAGTTATAAGGCATATATGCGATAGAATTGCAGTAATGTACTTAGGAAAAATTGTAGAAATAGCTAATAATGACGATCTATATAATTCTCCTTTGCATCCCTATACTCAAGCCCTACTTTCCGCAATACCTATTCCAGATCCTGAAATGGCAGAAAAGAGAAAAAAAATAGTACTTACGGGAGATGTGCCAAGTCCTGTAAATCCTCCTTTGGGTTGTAGATTTCATCCCAGATGTCCCAATGTGATGGATATATGCTCTAAAGAAGAACCAAAGTTAAAAGAAATTAAGCCGGGCCATTTTGTGGCTTGTCATCTTTATTGAAGCTATGGAAAAAAGAGATTTTAAAGAACAACTTAAGAAAACTGCTCATCTTGCAAGATTATATCTTACTCCTGAAGAGGAAGAGCTTTATGCTAAGCAATTACAGGATATTCTTGACTACTTTAAAAAATTACAGGAAGTGGATACTTCAAATATAGAACCTATGGCTCATGTATTGTCTCTTTCTAACATTTGGAGAGAGGACGAACCCAAAGGGAGTATATCTCAAGAAGAAGCCTTTAAAAATGCTCCTGAGATTGAGAATTTGGGATTTAAAATTCCAAGAATAATAAAGAGGGAAGAATGAAAACTATAAAAGAGATAAAAGATCTTTACAAAAATAAAGAGGTAAGTATTAAAGAAGTTGTTGAATACTACATTAACAAGATAAAAGAATGGGAACCTTATATCAAAGCCTTTCTATATGTACCTTATGATAATATAGAAGAGCAAGTTAAAGATCTGGAGAAAAAAGATTCTAAACTTCCTCTTTATGGTGTTCCCATTGCCATAAAAGACAATATTTTGACAAAGGATATAAGGACTACTTGTGCATCAAAAATCCTTGAGAACTTTATACCACCTTATGATGCTACAGTGATCAAAAGACTAAAAGAAAATGGTGCTATTATAATCGGCAAAACTAATTTAGATGAATTTGCCATGGGATCTTCTTGTGAAAATTCTGCCTTTGGACCTACAAAAAATCCTTGGGATATAGAGAGAGTTCCTGGAGGATCCAGCGGAGGATCTGCTGCGTGTGTCTCTGCAGGCGAAGTTCCTGTATCCTTAGGATCCGATACAGGAGGATCCATTAGGCTTCCTGCATCTTTTACGGGAGTTATTGGCTTAAAACCGACTTATGGATTAGTTTCCAGATTTGGACTTGTTGCTTTTGCATCATCCTTAGATCAAATAGGACCCTTTGGAAGAACAGTGGAAGATATAGCAATAGTACTTCAGGTTATTGCAGGACATGATCCTATGGATTCTACTTCGTCTCCATATGAAATTCCTAATTATTTGGAATCTTTGGGAAAAAGTGTAAAAGATTGGAAGGTGGGGATTCCAAAAGAACTTTGGCAAAAAGGGGTTTCAGAAGAGGTACTTATCATATTGGAGAAGTCTTTTGATGTTTTTAAAGAAATGGGTGTAAAAGTTGAAGAAATATCTCTACCTTCTTTAGAATATGCTCTTCCTGTTTATTATATAATCTCTACCTCGGAGGCAAGCTCAAATCTTGCTCGTTATGATGGGGTAAAATATGGTTATAGAGATTTTTGGGCTGAAGATCTCATATCTATGTATAAACAAACCCGAGGAAAGGGATTTGGGAGTGAGGTAAAAAGAAGAATAATTCTTGGCACCTATGCTTTAAGTGCAGGATACTATGATGCATATTATTTAAAGGCTACAAAAGTAAGAAGATTGATAAGAATGGAATTTGAAGAAGCATTTAAAAAGGTGGATATTATAGCATCACCTACAAGTCCTGTTTTACCTTTTAAGCTTGGAGAAAGAATTTCAGACCCATTACAAATGTATTTAACAGATATAATGACTATTCCTGTAAATCTTGCAGGAATTCCAGCTATATCCATGCCTGCTGGTTTTTATAATAATCTTCCTGTAGGAATCCAATTTATGAGCCCCTTCTTTACAGAAGATAGGTTACTACAATTTGCCTATATTTATCAACAGTTCATGAATTTTTCAGAAAAATATCCTGACCTTCCTAATAAGGAGAGAGTATAGATATGTATAAACCTGTTATTGGGCTTGAAGTACACGCTCAACTTTCTACAAAAACCAAATTATTTTGCTCTTGTAGTACTGAACATGAGAACCTACCTCCAAACACTAATGTTTGTCCTATTTGTATGGGATTTCCTGGGACTTTACCAGTGGTGAATAAAAAGGCAGTGGAATATGCTATAAAAGCTGGAATTGCTTTAAATTGTGAAATATCTAATTATTCTAAATTTGACAGAAAGAATTATTTTTATCCTGATCTTCCTAAGGGGTATCAAATTTCTCAATATGATTTACCTCTGTGCAGAAATGGATATATAGACCTTTATGTGGATGGAGAGATAAAAAGAATAAGAATAAAAAGAATTCATCTTGAAGAAGATGCAGGAAAGCTTCTTCATATAGGTTCTGGTGATAGACTTTCTGAATCTGATTATAGTCTTGTAGATTTCAATAGGGCAGGTATACCTTTAATTGAAATAGTTACAGAACCTGATATAAATTCTCCAAAAGAAGCAAGACTCTTCTTACAAGAGTTAAGATTAATACTAAGATACCTTGGTATAAGTAGCGGTGACATGGAAAAAGGCTCACTACGGTGTGATGCTAATATATCTATTCAGACAGAAGAGGGTAAATTTGGAACAAGAACAGAGATTAAAAATGTGAACTCTTTCTTCTCTCTTGAGAAGGCTTTGGAGTATGAAATAGAGAGACAAGTTGAAATATTAAAAAGGGGAGAAGAAGTTATTCAAGAGACAAGACATTGGGATGAAAAGAATCAAAAAACTATAAGTTTAAGAAGTAAAGAAGAAGCTGAGGATTATAGATATTTCCCAGAGCCTGATCTTCCCCCATTAATTGTAACAGAAGAGATGAGGGAGAGATTAAAGAATGAAATTCCAGAACTCCCATCTAAAAGAAGAGAGCGATACTTAAATTTAGGACTTTCTCCCATAGAAGTGGAGATTCTTGTCTCCGATAAAGATCTTTCAGAGTTTTTTGACAAATCTCTAAGGATCTATAACAACCCTAAAAATCTTCATAGTTGGTTATCGGTAGAGATATTAAGTTATTTAAATGAAAACAAAATTGAATTTAAAGATTTGGAAATTGAGCCTGAAAAATTTATAAGGCTTATAGAGATGGTGGATAAAAATGAAATAACAAGACCTGTTGCCAAAGAAGTTTTAAAAAAATATCTCTTCCAAAAAGAAGATCCTTTGGTTATAATAGAAAAAGAGGGGTTAAAGACTGTTTCCGATACTTCTTATTTACAAGACGTAATTAAGAGGGTTATATCAAATAATCCGAAAGCGGTGGAGGATTGGAAGAAGGGTAAAAAGCAAGTTATAAACTTTTTGGTAGGGCAGGTGATGAGGGAAACTAAGGGCAGAGCGAGTTTGGATATAGTTAAAAATCTTCTTGAAGAAGAATTAAATAAATTATGAAAGAAAAAAAGCCTTTAGGTGAATACTTATTAGAACAGGGGCTAATTACTAAGGAACAGTTAGAAAAAGCCCTTGAAGAGCAGAAAAAAACAGGTGCAAAACTTGGACAAATTCTCATTGAAAGAGGATATGTAAAACCAGAGGATATAGGAAAAGTTTTAGAGAGGCAAAGTGAGATTCCATATATTTCTCTTACCGAAGTTCAGATAGATGAAAAGCTTGCAGGAAGCTTTTCGGAAAATCTGCTGAGAAGATATAAATTTATCCCTATAAAAAGAGAAGCAGGAGTTTTGCATGTAGCAGTTGTTCCTCCTATTGACCCTGCAATCATAAACGAGATAAGACGAATTGTCAAATCTCCCATAAGAATTTTTATTACCACTGATAAGGAATTTAACCAAATAATATCAAGGCTTTTCCCCTTAGAAAAAACTACTCTTTCCGTGGTACAAGATTTTCAGAGAACTGCACCAGAACCCATGGTAGAGACTCCACCTGCTATAGGAGTAGAGGAAGCCCCTATTGTAAGGTTGGTTTCTTCCATAATAAATGAGGCAATAAATAGAAATGCCAGCGACATCCATTTAGACCCTCAAGAGAAAGAAATGAAGGTAAGATATAGGATACATGGAATACTTTACGATATAATGGCTATTCCAAAGGAGATCCAAGATGCAGTAGTTACAAGAATAAAAGTAATATCGGGAATGGATATAGCGGAAAAAAGAAGACCCCAAGATGGGAGAGCTACTTATAGATATGAGAATAGGATATTTGATCTTCGTGTAGCATCCATAGGTACCACCTATGGTGAGATGGTGGTAATAAGACTTTTAGATAAGACAAAGGTGCTTATTGAACTTGATAGATTAGGGATGTCAGACTATGATCTGAAGATTTTTGAAAACCTTATAAGAAGACCTTTTGGGATGATACTTGTTACAGGTCCTACAGGGAGTGGAAAAACTACTACTTTATATTCAGCCCTTAATGTATTAAACAAACCTGAGGTGAATATAATTACCCTTGAAGACCCTGTAGAATATGCTTTACCAGGAATAAACCAAATTCAAATACAACCCAAAATAGGCATTGATTTCGCAGTAGGACTTAGAAATATCTTGAGACTTGATCCAAACATAATTATGGTAGGTGAAATAAGGGATACTGAGACATTAAATACATCCATTGAAGCTGCGTTAACAGGACACCTGCTTTTGAGTACCTTTCATGCTAACGATTCTGTGAGTGCTATAGCAAGACTTGTTCAAATGGGAGTTGAACCTTTCCTTATAGCTTCATCCTTAATTGGTATTGTAGCTCAAAGGTTAGTAAGAACCATTTGTCTCTCTTGTAAGGAAGAATACTATCCTTCACCAGAAGAAGCAGAAGAGCTTGGCTTAACAAAAGAAGAGAGTAAAAACATAACCCTTGCTCGAGGGAAAGGGTGTCTCTTTTGCAATTACACAGGATATACAGGTAGAACAGGAGTTTTTGAGATTCTTAGAATTACAAAGAATATAAGAAACCTAATAACCTCAGGTGCATCTATTGATGAGATAAGAAGTGCAGCTCTTAATGAGGGAATGAAAACCCTATTCATAAATGCAAGAGAAAAGGTCTTAAACCAAATTACTACTATTGATGAAGTAAGAAGAGTTATAGCCTGGGAGGAAGATTAACTTGCCTTCTTATAGATATGTAGCAAAAGATCTCCAAGGGAAAATATATAAAGGTATATTAGAAGCTTCTTCTGAAAGAGAAGTAAGAAAACTTTTAAAGGCAAGAAAATTATATGTAGTTTCTATAAAAAAAGAAACGGGACTTTGGAAAACCCTCACTTATAAGAAAAAAGTTACCCTTCCTGAATTAGTACTTTTTACTTCTCAATTTGCCACTCTCCTTAGATCTGGGATTATCTTAACTGAGTGTTTATCAACCCTTGCATCTCAAACTGATAATGCCTACTTTAAAGATGTACTCCTTGATGTGAGAAAGAATGTAGATGCTGGGTTGAGCCTTTCTGAAGCCCTATCTAAATATCCTGATGTATTCCCAAAAATATTTATAAGCCTTGTGAGAACAGGAGAGGTTACAGGAAGCCTTGATTTAATGTTGGATAGACTTTCCAAATATTTTGATTCCCAACATGAGCTTAGAGAGAAAATAAAATCTGCAACTACCTATCCCACCATTGTTATAATTGCAGCCATAGTGGTGGTAATCTTTATGTTGACTTTTGTGGTCCCAACCTTCCAAAGAATTTATGGAAGAACCAATGTTCCTCTTCCTTTTCCTACAAGAATTACCATTTTTCTTGGCAATTTTGTAAAAAATAATATCTTGATTATATTAGTCCTTTTAGCTCTTCTTATTGCGGGAGCAAGACAAAGTTTAAGAAACAAAAAAATAAAAAGATGGTGGGATGAAAATAAGTTGAAAATCCCTAAGATAGGAAAATTATGGAGACAAGTGCTTCTTACAAGATTTTCTGGTACCTTTTATGTCCTTCTCACAGGAGGTATTTTGATAACCCAATCTTTGGAAATATTAGAGGATGTAATAGGAAATCTATATTTTTCAGAACATTTAAGAAAAATGCTCTCGGGAGTCCTCGAGGGAAGAAACCTATCGGATATGATGGACGAAGAAGTTTTTACTCCTCTCTTAAAACAGATGGTAGTAATAGGGGAGAGAAGTGGTAGACTTGATACCATGTTAGAAGAATATACAAAATTTGCAGAAAGAGAAATAGATATAGCTACAAAAAGACTTACCGCTATGATTGAGCCTGCCTTGACCATATTCTTGGGGGTTGTGGTATTCTTTATTGCCATCTCCATGTATCTTCCCATGTTCAATATGGTAAGACTCTTTAGAAGATAAATTGAAAGCTATTAAAAATGTGTTATAATAAAAAAAATTTTAAAAATATAATAAGTACGAAAGGAGGTGAATAATTTTGAAGAACAGTAAAGGTTTCTCCCTTTTAGAACTCTTAGTAGTAATTGCAATTTTAGGAATTCTCGTAGCTATTGCTCTACCAAGATATTTTGATGCAGTAGCAGACGCAAAGAGAGCAGCTCAAAAATCTAACGTAGCAATTATAAGAACAAGCCTTGAATATTATAGAAACAAAAATAATAAATATCCACAATTAACAGAATTCAATTCATTTATATCAAGCCAAACCTATTTTGCAGAACCTCTTGTATGTCCATATAACAACAAAACTTATTCAGTAGTTGATCTTACAGCAACTTCTACATACTGGGGAACATCAGGTAATGAACATTATCTAGGATATACAAGCACAGATAACTCATATACTTTAGTCTATACTGCTCCTTAAAAAACTACAACCCGGGGAGTTTCCCCGGGTTTTTATTAAATTTAGTAAATGAAGATTTTCTCAATCTTTTCCCTTAGAAGATACAAGAGAGGTATAATTTATGTTATACTTATCAGTGTTCTTCTTTTTTCGTTATCCATGCTTTTTCACATCTTCTATTGGCTAAGGGTAAACACTTTTATTTTATCCCATGAAGTTATTATAAATTCCAAATATGCTTTGGAATTATCTATAACTAAAGGAGAAAGAATAATATATTCCTTTGAATATTCACCTAAACTAAATACTATACTTTTTTATTGGATTTATGGAGAAAAAAGTAAAAAAGTATATCTTCAACCTCAGCTTTTACCTTCGGGAATAAAGGGGATAAGTCCTACAAATACTTATACTTTTTATTTTGACAATGGGAATTTATATCCTGAAGGAGAGATTCTTTTTTCTACGTATTTTTATAAAAAAGGAGTAAAGTTTTATAAAAACGGAAGAGTTGTTTTTGTGGACAAATGATTTCTCTTGTGTAATATTTATTTTTTTATTAAAATTAAAAATATGAAAAGGGGTTTTAGCTTCATTGAGGTTATTGTAATAGTTAGCATTCTTGCTATTCTGCTTGGAATAGCTCTTATATCCTTTAGATCTTCGCCTGACAAAAAACTGATTTTGGAGAACATAGTAAACCAATTTAAAGAAGATATTAGATTCGTAAGACAAAGGGCAATTATAAATAAAACTACTTGGACTCTATCTCTAATACCTTCTCCCACCTATACCACTTATACTTCTTATACTTTTTTAGATGATAAAAATAAAACGGTCTTAAGAACTCTAACAAATCTTGATCAAGTAAAATCTACAGCAACTCTTTTTTCCTTTGACAAAGATGGAATTTTTACAGGGGATGCTTTGGAAACTTCTGCTACTTTAACTTTTCAAATTGAAACCTATTCTGCCACAATAAGGATAAACCCTATGGGCTATATTGAGGTTACAGGATTATGAGGAAAGGTTTAACCTTTTTAGAGGTTCTTATTGCAGTACTTCTTTTAGGTATTATTATGTCGTCAGTAGGTGTTGCAATCTCTTACATATTAAGAGCTGATGAGTATGAAAACATGATGAATATCTGTTTATATCTTACGGAAAAGAAATTAGAAGAATATAGAAAAGCAGTTCTTGCCAATTGGAACATTTCTTTTACTTACTCAGGAAACTTTGCAAATATTGGATATACTGATTTTTTTTACAGTCTAACGGTATTTAATACTACCTATTCTTTAAAACAAATATTTTTACAAGTATGGAAAGAGGAAAACAATAATAATAAATTAGATGATTTTGAGCCAGAGACTATAATTATTACTTATATTTCAAGAAGGAATTAGTATGAAAAAGGGATTAACTTTTATTGAGATTTTAATAACCATACTTATATTAGGGCTTATAGCCATCTTGCTGGTAAATATTTTTTTTAATACTAACGGGTTGTTCTCACAAAAGTTGCAAGAAAGAGAGTCAATAAGTAATCTTCAAATCATTATAGATAAACTTACAAGGGATATAAGACAAGCAAAAGAAGTTTTAGATATAGGTTCTTCTACTCAAACTCTGGGTTACGTAGTTTTATCTTTTCCCTCAGGAGATCAAAGTACTTATTCTTATACTTATTACAACGGAAAGTATTATTTTACTGTTGATGGAGAAATTCTTGCAGGGCCTATAAAAGAAATAATATTTACAGGACTTGATGATAACTTGACATATACCATGTTAACTTCCTCTATAAGAACCCTCTCCATAAGTGTTACTATGGACGATGGAAGGTATATGAGTACTATGGTGGCTTTGAGACCTCAAATAGTTCCTCAAATTACAGGAATATTCATCTCCGAGATCATGTATTATCCTGCTCTAAGAGATAGACAAGGAAATAATGTAAATGAGAACCTAATGGAGTTTATAGTAATTAACAATGCAACTAATTCTCCGCTAAATCTTTTTAATTGGAAGATTAATAACCATGCAATATCTAACACTAGAAGTGGTACTTATACGGTACCAGCCTATGGTTGCGCTATTATAGGGGTTTCAGGCTCAAACTTATCCACTCATTATTTTGTTCCCAAGAATTATATTATCCTTGAAGTAGCTGATGCATATTTAGGTCAGGGGAACAACCCCCTAAACAATAATAGTGATACATTAGTACTTCAAGATAGTAATAATGTAACTATAGATAAATTAACTTATAGTAGTAGCTGGGGAGGACAACCTCAAGGAAATAGATATTACTCTTTGGTAAGAAAAAGCATACAAAATCCCTCTCAGGATCCATCTAATTGGATAAGTAGTATCTTTAAGAATTACTCTGTTCAAAATATTGATGTATATTGCCTTGTTCCTCCCGTTTTAATAAACGAAATAATGTATTATCCAGCTCCTTATGATAAAAATCGAAGATCTAGAAATGAAAGAGATATGGAATTTATAGAAATATACAACGCCTCAAATCAGACTATTAATATTCGAAACTGGCGAATAAACGGCAATACATTATCTAACCTTGTTTCTGGAAACTGGGATCTTTCTCCAGGAAGTTATGCAATAATAGGAGGAAGTTGGTCTAGATTAAATAATTATTATAATTTACCGGCAGGTACTACTTACATAAAAGTGAATAACAGGGGGCTTGGTGTAGGTGGAATAGAGCTTTCTGATAGTGGAGCAACTATAACCTTGTCCGATGCTAATAACTTGGTTGTAGATCAGGTAAGTTATTCCTATACTTGGGGAGGCTCTCCTTCAAGTTCTGGAAATTATAGGAATTATTATTCTCTTGAAAGGGAAAAGTGGGATGCATCTCCTAATGATCCTTCTAATTGGGGAAGTAGTAGCAATTTAAATTATTCTGTTTTTATTAATCCTTTAACTTATTATGTATATTGCACTCCGGGAGGAAAGAATTCCAATTCACCATGAATAAAGGCCAAATTCTTATTACAGTTTTATTAATTATTGCCATGTTGAGTCTTATCTTCTCAGGACTTATCATCTTCTGGGAAGGTAATATATCTAAGGTCTCCGCCCAGATTGCGGAAAAGCAAGCTCTCTATTTGGCAGAAGGTATGGCTGAGATGGCTATTTATAGTTTAATCTGGTTTACTGGTATTCCTACCTATACCACTTTTGGTCCTATAACTTTTTCCTATACTAATTTTTACGGTATTGCAAAATCTGATTTTACTTATAGTCCTACAGAGAGCTCCTTTATAATAACTTCTAATGCAATTGTTACTGTTATATATACTGGACAAACTTATACCTATTATAGGTCCTTAAGATTAGAAGGGATAAGAATTGGAACTTCGGTTCCTTATTCTCTTACTATAATAAACTGGGTGGAGGAGTAATATGATTGGAATTCAATGGCTTAATGGAAAATTAAGGATTGCGAGGATTTCTAAAAAAGGAAAAAAAGTAGAGCTGAGAGATTATATTGAATTAGAAATTCCTACGGGAGATTTTTGGAATAGAGGATTAGAAGAAGTAAACTTAGTTAAAGAGAGAATTGAGAAGGTCTTTAGGGAAAACAAAATAAAAGACAAAGAAATTGTTATGCTTTTTGAAAGCAAAGATATATCTCTAAGGACCTCAGAATACCCTTATATGTCTATAAAAGAGCTTGAAATGGCAATTCTTGATGATCTTGAAGAGTATCAAGCCTTTGATGAAAATTATAGTCTGTTTACCTTTTCCATGCTTGATCAGGATAAAAGTAAGATAAGAACTACTGTAGCCACAATTCCTAAGGTAATAGTTAATACTTGGGAGAGCATCTTTAAGAATTTAGGATGTAAGCTTGTTTCTTTTGAGCCATCTTTTGTCTCAGGGACAAGGTATATTCTTTGGTCGGGTAAAAATAAGTATCCCAATGGAATTATATTTATAGGTAATGAGACCACAGATTTAGTTTTTATAAAGGAAAAAAAGATTAATTCTATTATAAACTTAAGTGTGGGAATTAATGATTTCTATAACTTAGATGAACTATCCTTTGATACTACCTTTTTAAGCTGGCAAGAAGAGTTGATTACTTATTTAAACAGTGCTTTTTATGAACTTGGAGATAAAAATATAGTAATATTTGGAGAAGATGAAAGATATTTTAAGGTTGCAGAGAATTTTGTAAAAAATCTATCCTTAGATTACAAAGTAGATATCATAGAAAATCTCAATATTTCCCTTTTGGGAACAGCATTGTATGACGTAAATATACTAAGGATCAATTTTATAAAAGAGAGGATTCTTATAGATAGAGAATTAATCATAAGATCCCTTATTTCCTTTCTTCTTGCTCTTTCTTTAATCTTTCCTATAAATTTCTATTTTGATTTAAAAATTAGAGATTTGGATAGGAAAATAAACTATCTACAAAGCGAAATTCTCAAATACAATGATCAAATTTCTAATTTGAGGAAAGAAGTTGACAATCAAAATGCAATGGTACAAATACTAGAAAAATGGCTTGAAGAAAGATCTGCAGTATCTCTTCCTTTTATCTTTCTTTCCGACTTAAGATATTTTATCCCTAAAAATGTATGGCTTACAGCTCTTGATATTGGAATTGATAAAAAATTAATTATAGAGGGATACAGTCTTGATACCGAAGGAGTTGCGGATTTTTTGCTTGCATTGTCTCGTTATGAGAGGATTAAAAGTATTAAATTAGAAAGCGCTATTTTAGAAATTATGGAAAATAAGGAAGTACAAAAATTTAGGGTGGTGGGGTATATAAAATGAGAAACAAAATACATCTATACATTTTTACCATCGTTTTACTTCTTGGCTTGATTTTATTTGTAATGCCAAAATATTCTCAGGTAAGTAAGAAAGAAAGGGAGTATAACACAAAAAGATTAGAGTTAGAAAATGCCATAGAAAGCATAGCCACATTAAGGGATACCTTAAATAAAATAGAAGAAAGAAGAAGGGTTATTTTTGCGGAGAGAAATCTTCTTTTTTTAAGAGAAGAGGAAATTCCCATATTTTTTAAAGATCTGAGCATAGTGATAAAAAGAAACAAAATAACGAGCTTTGAGATAAAACCTTCTGATTTTGAGGAGATACAAGATCTTCCTGAAAATTTCCCTTTGAAGCTCAAAAAATTGCCTATTAACTTAAAGCTCATAGGAAATTACAATCAATTTATAGACTTCTTTAGGGATCTTTATGACGAGAGTTATCCTATAAGCTTTAATCAAGTTCAACTCATGAGTAGCGAGAACCTGTTAACTCTTAATGTAATTTTTGACGTATATGTCCTTGAAGGAGGGGAATAATATGAAGAAGATAGACTATTTATTAAGTACTTTTCTAATTGCCTCCTTAGGATTAAATACTTATCTTGTAGTTAATGTTGACAGACTCTTAAGGGAGGATTTTGAAGAGATAGTATTAGCAAAAAAAATATCCTTTGTTAAACAAGATGCAGAAAAAATAGAAGATATTAAGGCAATAAAAACTATGGATGGCATTAGAAAAAATTATAGGTTATCTTTAGGAAGAGATGATCCTTTTAAACCACTAATAAAAGTGGAAAAAGAAAAGATTAGTATCAAGAATTCTGTATCCATTGATAAGACTGTTCCAAAGGTTGTATCTGAACTTGAAAAGCCACCCTTTATCTTAAGAGGAATACTAAAGGGAGAGTATAGCGAAGTAGCAATTTTAGAAAGAGTTGGAAGGGAAGAGAGTTTTGTGGTTGAAAAAGGTAAAGAAATAGATGGATATCATATAATTAAGCTTGATATTAACAATAACACTATTACTCTACGCAAAAATAATAAAGACTACATCCTGAAATTAGTAGGAGATAGGTAATTCCTCTAAGAATACCGTTCCATTGAAGGTAACGTCTCTTGTTCTTACTATATTTTGATACCTTCTTTGAATGCTTAAAGAAACTTGCACCTGTTGAATATTTGTATTTCTTGAAGGAATAGTATCGGTATAAGTAGTTAAAGAGTATGTATTGTTTGACGGATCCAGAGTACTATAATCAATTACATAATAGCTTACAGTAAAGCCGTTGGGTACTATGTAATCCGCAATTATTTTTGGAAATTCTCCAGAAGTAAAGGTTATATTTGTAGGATAATTAGTGATTTTTCCTATCTTTAGAGTCTTAGATGTGCCTGTAAAAGCGACAGTAATGGTATAAGTAGCGTATTGAGGGCTCCAATTTATAAATTTTCTATAATATAAAAGCATTCTTGCATTTGGAAGAGCACTATCTGTAGGAACTCTTGGTCTTGTTAAGTAGACATTTAAAAAGTAACCTCCTGAGGAGGCAGGGGTGATTGTAAGAAGTTTATCATAACCAATTCTTTCATTTATATTAAGATTAAAATTTGAACTATCGGAAAGCCTTATATTTACATTTGGAGGATATATAAAAATACTCTTTAGCACAGAATCAAGGATGTTGGTTTTTGCTGAATTAAGATACTCGTATATTTCTCTATCAAGTTTTTGAGAAATAAAATCCCTCTGTACCGACATCCATATGGCGAAGGTTACTGCAAGTATAATAAATAGTATGAAGAGAGAAATGATTAATTCAACTAAGCTCATTCCTTTTTTCATGGTCTTGTAACTACCCCCGCAAGTTCTGCCAAAGGATTTTCATACCTTTTTGGCGGTGCACCACTTCCAGGCTTATGTATACTGGTATTAATTTTTCCATTTGGCTTCGCATAGTACACCCTCACCGTAATTCTCTTCATTATAGCAATAGAAGATCCCGGACTTTGATAATCTTTGACAAGAAATTGTACTACATATTTAGGTGCTCCATTTACCTTAGGAATGTTATAAAAATCCGTATATAGTCTGTCATTTTCAGGTGGATCTGCAGGAATTGCAGGTCTTATGGTAGGTATTGCAGGGATTGCTCTTGTACTATTTACTTCATTTTCTACTAATGCATCAAAGTTTGCTTCGCTACTTCCCGCCCAAATTTTTGTTGTCTCAATAATATTTTTGGCAATATCCTGAGCTTCAGCTCTATCTCTTGCTCTTTTGTTTAAGGCATAGCTCCAAATAGTAGCCCCCGTTAAACTAAGTACTAATATCATCAAGATAATGGTGAATACCACTACCCCCACTAAAGATTGTCCTTTTTCCTTATCTATTCTCACACCATCACCCCACAAGATTTTATTCTACAAACTCCACAAAGGGAGGATAAGGACCCTTTTCAGGTGTGTTATTAATATTTAAAGTGTTGGTTGACTTAACTGTGCTTTCAATCTCCAAATTTATATCCTTTTCCACTCTTTCCTTCATCTCCTTTGGTGATGTATATTCATTGAAATTCCTAATTGAAAATATTTTAAAGATCAATATGACTATGAAAATAGCTATACTTATAATTAACAAAACTTTGTCAATATTTTTTATTTCCATATTTCCCTCCAAGAGTCAATGGAAATCCATCTTTGGGTTTGAGGATTGCCTTCTTGTATAGTTCTTCCTGTGGTTGGGAAATAGGGTGGAGCATAGCCTGATCTCATTCTATAATCGTACCAAAAATCTCTACCATAACCACTTGTTGGAATTGGGTTTCCATTTCTGTCTGTGGAAAAGGTACCAAAAGCTCCATAGTTTTTAGAGATAATACCTCCTAAAAGATGTACATCCCCAGCTGGGGGTCTCGTGCTATAATTTGCTACCTGTACCACACCGTTTGGAGCCATAAGTACTGCATGAATATTGGGATCTCCCAATACATTTCCACTACTATCTTTTGGATCAATAATTATATTGCCAGTTTCTGCAAGAAGTCCGAGCACATTTACAGCATCTGGATTGTTTCTTGGATCATCCTCATAGGTCAAATGATTTGTAATGGTAATGTTACTTTTAGCAACCACTGTAATCCTTTGATCTTTCTGTACCATACCTTTTATACTTGTGACATTTCCATTAACATAAATAACTCCATTAGGGGCTTTATTTATCTCTATAATTTGATTTCCTATTTTTACATAGGTTTTGTTATTTTCAACATCAACTGTAAATACATAAGTACTCGATCCCTGGGTTATAGTATAAACTGATCTACCCAAGGAATCCTTTCCAAATTCTATACTGGCATCACCCTGTATATATACTGTCTCTTATACACATCTGACGCTGCCGACGAGCGATCTAGTGTAGAT
>ERZ1669248.85-NODE-85-length-58431-cov-5.644477_pt1 | contig 58431 bp, 50 predicted proteins | sample MGYA00579296_ERZ1669248 | MGnify/ENA primary metagenome ERZ1669248 (study PRJEB41166, sample SAMN08046057) | hot springs metagenome | biome: hot spring; feature: neutral hot spring; material: thermophilic sediment; isolation source: thermophilic sediment from...
TTAGATTACGAGAAAATTCCACTTCTGAATACCGCTAGTTTTCGGGGGGATTACCGTTCACCTAAACCCCAATACCCCAAATATCAAGGAGGCTAATAGCACCCAAAAAGTAGCTTGAACGAATAGTTGAGGCGACAACTACATTGACATGCTCTGGGGCAAAGAAAAAAGCCTAAAATTGCGTTGTGGCGCGGTTTTAGGCTTTTAAGTGCTTGATATTTAAGCGCCGTCCAAAAGGCTTGAACGCATGAGTTGGTGTCCACGGAGGGAATTGAACCCCCGACCTAGCCCTTAGGAGGGGCTCGCTCTATCCAGCTGAGCTACGTAGACTTAAGCCGTATGCTATCACAGTGCGGGGGCGGGCTAAATTGTGGCGGTTAGTGGGCTAATCCATTTCGGGTTCGACCCAAACGTCGGGTTCATCAAGTGGGAACGAGACATGGACGATGATCGGGCGGCAGCATACTGAGCAGTCTTCGACATAATCTTGTGCCCCTGCGCTGGCGTCGAGCAACAGGTCGATGGTTTCCCAACAATAGGGGCACTGTACTTGCACTTCGGGTTGTAGATCCACGAGCGATTTCCTTATTGAGTTATTTGGCAAGCTTAGATGAAAAAAGCCCGCAATGCGCGGGCTTTGGGTTTGAGTGTGGGGTAGGGTTTTAGCCCATGTGTTTGATCATTTCGTCGCCGAAGGCATCGCTACCGATTTGGGTGGCGTCATCCATGAGGCGGGCAAAATCGCCGGTGACTTTTTTGCCGAGAATCGCGCCTTCAACGCCTTTGATGATGAGATCGGCGGCTTTTATCCAGCCCATGTGTCGCAGCATCATTTCGGCCGATAGGATGATGGAGGCGGGATTGGCTAAGTTTTTGCCGGCAATGTCGGGGGCGGTGCCGTGAGTGGCTTCAAACATGGCGACGGTGTCGGACAAGTTCGCACCTGGGGCGATGCCGATGCCGCCCACTTGGGCAGCCAAGGCATCCGAGATGTAGTCGCCGTTGAGGTTTAAGGTGGCCACCACGTCATAGTCTTCGGGTTTGAGCAAAATTTGTTGCAAGAAGGCATCGGCAATGCCGTCTTTGATGATGATTTCGCGGCCGGTTTTGGGATTGGTGCATTGGTGCCAGCCGCCGCCGATTTCGACCGCGCCGAATTCTTTTTTCACCAAGTCGTAGCCCCATTGTTTGAAGCCACCTTCGGTGAACTTCATGATGTTGCCTTTGTGCACGAGGGTAAGCGAGCTCCTGTCGTTGTCGATGACGTATTCCATCGCTTTGCGCACGAGGCGTTCGGTGCCCTCGCGCGAGACGGGTTTGATGCCGATGCCGGAACTTTCTGGGAAGCGAATTTTGGTCACGCCCATGTCGTTTTGTAAAAAGTCGATCACTTTTTTGACTTCGGGGGTGCCGGCTGCCCATTCAATGCCGGCGTAGATGTCTTCGGAGTTTTCGCGGAAGATCACCATTTCGGTTTTTTCAGGGTGTTTGAGGGGGCTTGGGGTGCCTTTGAAATAACGCACGGGGCGCAGGCATACGTATAAATCGAGCTGTTGGCGCAGCGCGACATTGAGTGAGCGAATGCCGCCGCCCACGGGGGTGGTGAGTGGGCCTTTGATGGAAACCACAAAATCTCGCACGGCGGTCATTGTTTCGGCCGGCAAGCCGCTTTTATCTGTTTCATATACGGTGGCGGCTTTTTCGCCGGCGTAAATTTCCATCCAGGCGATTTTTTTGGTGCCGTCGTAGGCCTTGGCGACGGCTGCATCCACGACTTTGCGCATGACGGGGGTGATGTCTACCCCAATGCCATCGCCCTCAATGAACGGGATGATCGGGTGATCGGGCACGATAAGCGAGCCATCGGGATGAGCGATGATGCGCTCGCCTTGCGGTACGTGGATTTTTTCAAAAGCGGTCATGGCGGGCATGGCAATTCCTTGGGTGAGGGGGCTAGATGCTGAAGTTTGAAGTATATCGTGAAGTTTTTATGAATCGCGGTGCAATTTTATCGGTTTTTTAGCTCTTGAAAAAAAAACGGCTACCCCCATGAATGAGGTTCGTAATCTGGCGCGCATGGGTTGCTTAAACAGATGCGCAAATTTTTAACTGCAACAACTTTGGAGTGATCTTAATGAAAATCCGTCCCCTGCACGACCGTGTCTTAGTTAAGCGTGTCGAAGAAGAGCGCAAAACCGCATTTGGTATCGTGTTACCCGATTCTGCCGCAGAAAAACCCAACCGAGGTGAAGTCGTTGCTGCAGGCCCTGGCAAAAGCAATGAAAAAGGCGAAATACGCCCGATGGGTGTGAAAGTGGGCGACAAAGTATTGTTTAACCAATACGCCGGCACCAAAGTTAAAGTGGATGGTGAAGAAGAGCTGTTAATAATGATGGGCGAAGACGACCTTTTGGCCGTTATCGAAGGCTAATCCCCTTAACTTTACTAATTTATTCAGGAGAAAATTCAGATGGCTGCTAAAGAAGTTCGTTTTTCAAGTTCAGCGCGTGATCGCATGTTGCGTGGCGTAAATGTATTGGCCGATGCCGTTAAAGTCACCTTAGGGCCTAAAGGCCGGAATGTGGTGATTGAAAAAAGTTTTGGTTCACCACATGTTACAAAAGATGGCGTGACCGTTGCCCGCGAAATTGAGCTTGAAGATAAATTTGAGAACATGGGCGCGCAGATGGTGAAAGAAGTCACCTCACAAACCGCCGATATCGCGGGCGATGGCACCACGACTGCCACCGTTCTGGCGGCGGCGATTGTGCGTGAAGGCGTGAAAGCCGTCGCAGCGGGCATGAACCCGATGGATTTGAAACGCGGCATCGATAAAGCCGTGGTTGCCGCTGTTGAAGAGCTTAAGAAAATTTCTAAGCCTTGCTCGGACAACAAAGAAATCGCTCAAGTTGCGACCATTTCTGCCAACTCAGATCACAGCATCGGCAACATCATTGCTGAGGCGATGGCGAAAGTCGGTAAAGATGGCGTGATTACCGTTGAAGAAGGTTCGGGCTTTGAGAACGAGCTGGATGTGGTTGAAGGCATGCAGTTTGATCGCGGATACTTATCGCCGTATTTCGTGAACAACCAAAAGAATATGTCTGCAGAACTCGAAGACCCCTTCGTACTGCTGCATGATAAAAAAATCAGCAATATCCGTGAATTACTGCCTGCGCTTGAAGGCGCGGCTAAAGCAGGCAAGCCGTTGTTGATTATCGCCGAAGATATTGAAGGCGAAGCGCTGGCAACTTTGGTTATCAACGTGATGCGCGGCATTGTTAAAGTCGCTGCGGTTAAAGCGCCGGGCTTTGGCGATCGGCGTAAAGCCATGTTGCAAGATATTGCGATTTTAACCGGCGGTACCGTGATTTCTGATGAAGTTGGCTTGAGCTTGGAAAAAATCACGCTGGAAGATATGGGTCGTGCCAAGCGCATCACCGTCAGCAAAGAAAACACCACCATTATTGGTGGCATGGGCGCTAAAGCCGACATCGATGGCCGCGTGACGCAAATCCGCACCCAGATGGAAACCACCACATCCGACTACGACAAAGAAAAACTGCAAGAGCGGATTGCTAAATTAGCAGGCGGTGTTGCGGTGATTAAAGTGGGTGCGGCCACCGAAGTGGAAATGAAAGAGAAGAAAGACCGGGTTGACGATGCCCTGCACGCCACCCGTGCTGCCGTTGAAGAAGGCGTAGTACCCGGCGGCGGGGTGGCCTTGATTCGCGCCCTTGAAGCTATCCGCGGCATGACCGGCGCAAATACCGATCAAAACATCGGCATTACCATTGCTCTGCGTGCGATGGAAGAGCCTTTGCGCCAAATCGTGTTCAACTGCGGCGAAGAGCCTTCAGTCATTGTGAACCAAGTGCGCTCTGGCACCGGTAACTTTGGTTACGATGCCAGCAATGGCACCTTCGGTGACATGATTGAAATGGGTATTCTTGACCCAACTAAAGTGACGCGTTCTGCCTTGCAAAATGCGGCATCGGTGGCGGGTTTGATGATTACGACCGAGTGCATGATTGCTGAGTTGCCTAAAGCAGAAGCCCCCGCGCAAGGCGGCGGCGGTGACATGGGCGGCATGGGCGGCATGATGTAAATGCTCGTCGCGCCATCCCTTAGCGTGATGGTGCGCTAGTCTTTGAGATTGTTTCGATTAAACGCCCCGAGTTTCGGGGCGTTTTTTTTTGCGCTAAAACCTGGGCGGGTGGGTTTAGCTCTGGTGTTAGCTCTGGGCGCTCGGCATTGCCCGCGCCCGCAGACGAGTTTAGGCGGTGGGGTGGGCCGCTTGGGGGGAGTTTACTTAAAAATTCCCGCTTGGCGCGTGGGTGTTGTCTTTGTGAAAAAGCCCAATATGTAGTGGTTTATTGAGTTTTTGTTATCGATGTGCTGTGGGTTAGTTTTGAATTTTTGTCTAGTTTTGGCTTTAGGTTAGTGCGCTATCTAATTAGAAAGCTTGAGAAAAAATCCTTTGCGTTACAAAATGCGCTTAAGAAATTCGCAGGAATTCGTTCAGGCGAATGGTATGGATTGAATCAATGGGGGTTAAGTCATGTTTGATAATTCCTCGAGCCCTTGGGATCGGCGCAAATTTATGGGCGCCGTCTTAGGCGGCAGCTCAGCGGTTTTCGGTTTAATTGCGCCTGAAAATGTATGGGCCGCGCGTTTTGTCAATGCCGTGCAAACGTCATCCGCGCCGGATTACACCCGCTATGTGTTTAATTTAAATGGGCCGGTTGATTTCAAAAGCTTTGGTATTGAGAACCCGCCGCGTTTTGTGGTGGATTTAACCGGCACGCAAACTCAGCATTTATCGATCCCACCTGCGGCGGCAAGCTCGGTGGTTAAGGGTTTGCGGGTGGGTGTGCAAGATGGCACAAACTTGCGGTTAGTGTTTGATTTAAAAGCCATGATTAAACCGCGCCTCGTGCTTTTGCCGCCCAGCGATGGCTTGGGGTATCGTTTGGTTGTTGATTTGCCGCACGATAAGGCGGCCACCTTGGTGGCCAGAGAGCCTTCGGATCCTGAAAGCAAACCCAAAATTCAAACTGGCCGCACCTTTCGTGAATTGGTGGTCGCGATTGATCCCGGCCATGGCGGTAAAGATCCGGGCGCGGTGGGTTATCGCGGCACGAAAGAAAAACACATCGTGCTTGATATTGGCCGGCGTTTGCGGGATATGGTGGCCGCTGCCCCAGGCTTGCGGCCGGTGATGACCCGTGATTCAGATAAGTTTATTCATTTGCGTGGCCGCACCGCGATTGCCCGCAATGCGAAAGCCGATTTGTTTATTTCGGTGCATTCGGATGCGTTTCGGGTAACTTCGGCGCGCGGGGCGTCGGTGTTTTGCTTAAGTCAGCATGGTGCCACGTCTGAGGCGGCGCGCTGGATGGCCAATCGCGAGAACGAGGCGGATTTTGTGGGGGGCGCTTCCATTTCCGATCACGATCAAGATGTGGCTTCTGTGTTGCTGGATTTATCTCAAACTAAAACGTTGGAAAATAGCTTGGATTTTGCCCACCGCGTGCTCGGGCAAATTGGTGATGTGACCGACTTGCATTCAAAGCGCGTGCAACAAGCTGGGTTTGTGGTGCTTAAATCGCCCGATATCCCCTCGATTTTGGTGGAAAGCGCGTTTATTAGTAATCCGGAAGAAGAAGCGCGGCTGCGTACAGTTAAATATCAAAATGAAATTGCACGCTCAATTTTGGCGGGGATCAATACCTACTACGCGGCGCGCGCACCGGAGGGTACACACTACGCGATGCTGTAATGCGCCAATCGCATGAAATTAGGCGCGCGGCAGTTTTGTCGCGCGTTTTTTTATGGCGCGCTTTTCGGGCTTTTCCGCGTCCATGGCTGGCGCGCATTTGTTTTTATTGGCCTAGGCGGTGAAAATACGGGCTTCGCCTTATTTTCTTGGAACGTCATGTCAGTGATTGCGCGCCTGCCCTCTGCTCTTGTGAACCAAATTGCTGCGGGCGAGGTGGTAGAGCGGCCTGCGAGCGTGGTTAAAGAATTAGTTGAAAATGCCATTGATGCCGGTGCGCAGCGTATTGACGTCTTCATTGAAGAGGCGGGCACCCGGCTTATTCGCGTTCGCGATGATGGGATTGGGTTAAGTTGTGATGATTTGCCGCTGGCGTTTGCCGCGCATGCCACCAGCAAAATCCGCTCATTGGATGATTTAGAAGCGGTGGCGAGCATGGGTTTTCGCGGTGAGGCTTTGGCCAGTATTTCTTCCATTGCGAAAGTGCGTATCACCTCGCGACAAGCCGATGCACCGCATGGCTGGTGCCTTGCGCCTAATGAGGCGTTAGAGCCCAAACCCGCCGCTCATCCCCAAGGCACTACCGTTGAGGTGGCTGAGCTTTTTTATAACACCCCCGCCCGGCGTAAATTTTTGCGCACTGATCGCACCGAGTTCTTGCAAATTGATTTGCTCATGCGCCGATTTGCCTTGGCGCATCCGTGCAAAGGGTTTTCGCTAACCCACCAGGCCCGCTTGGTGTTTGATTTGCCGCTGGTTGCCATGGCGCAGGCCGCAGAGCAATTGCCTGTGCGCATTGCCGCGCTCTTGGGTGATGAGTTTCTTAACCGAGCGCGCCGGATTGATTCGGCGGCGTCTGGTTTAAGTTTAAGCGGCTGGATTGCCGACCCTGCCTATGCGCGGGCATCAACCGATCAGCAACTATTTTTCTGCAATGGCCGCATTGTGCGCGATCGCTTGATTGGCTTTGCCATTCGCCGTGCCTACTCAGATGTATTGCATCACGCCCGCCAGCCGGCTTATGTGTTGGCGCTAACACTTGATCCGCGCGCGGTGGATGTGAATGTTCACCCAACCAAAGCCGAGGTGCGCTTTCGCGATGCGCGCGCGGTACAAGATTTCTTATTTCGCGAGATTCATCGGGCACTGGCGCAAGGGGTTGATGCCGCAGGCGGGGCGGGGCAATTCGACAGCGAGCCACGGGTTGAGTGGAGGGGCGAGCCTACCCCAAGCGGCTTAAATTTAGCTACCGATGCCCGCTCATACTCGTCGCCGCGCGCCGCGCCTATTGAGCAAAACCAAGGGTATCTGAATTTACTCGCCACCAGCCGCGCGCCCGTGGCAGCGCCTCTGCCTGCCTTATGTTCGAGCCCGCTGGCCTATGGCACACCAGCGCAGGGCGGCGTGGCAAGCCCGTTTGGCGTGGCAGAGGGTGATGCGGCGGAAGTGCCCCCGCTGGGTTATGCCGTCGCGCATTTGCATGGTGTGTATATTTTGGCGCAAAACGCGCAGGGGCTTGTGATTGTCGATGCCCATGCCGCCGCCGAGCGCATTATGTATGAACGCCTGAAAACCGCGTTTGCAGCCAAACAAATGACGCTACAACCCTTGTTGTTGCCGGTGAGTTTTAGTGTTTCGGAGCGCGAGGCCGATCAATACGCTGAGCAAAAAGACGCCTTTGCCCGTTTGGGCGTGGTGCTGGAGCGCGTTGCGCCCACCCGCATTAGAATCACCGCTTTGGCCGCGTTATTGCGCCATGCTGATGCCGAAGCCCTGGCGCGCACCTTGTTTGCTGCCCTCATTGAAGCGCCCATCGCGTGGGATGAGCCGCAACCCTTGCACGCCGAGCCCATCCATGCCGTGTTGTCGCGCATGGCTTGTCATGGCTCGGTGCGGGCTAATCGCATCCTCACCCGCCCGGAGATGGATGCGCTCTTGCGCGATATGGAGCGCACCGAGCGCGCCGATCAATGCAATCATGGCCGCCCCACCTGGCGGCAGTTCTCGATGACCGATCTTGATCGGCTGTTTATGCGGGGGCAATAATGATGGCGCAGTTAAATCCTGCACAACCCATTCTGGCCTTATTGGGGCCGACAGCCTCCGGCAAAACGGCCATCGCGCTTGAGTTAGCGGCACATTATCCCGTGCGCATTATTAGTGTTGACTCGGTGATGATCTATCGCGGCATGAATATTGGCACCGCCAAGCCGAGCGCGGCACTATTGGCGCAATTTCCGCATGCCTTGGTGGATATTTGTGATCCGGCGGAACCCTACAGCGTGCGGGCGTTTTGCGATGATGCGCTCGCGGCCATTGCGGGCGCACAAGCCGAGGGCTGCGTGCCGTTGCTGGTTGGCGGCACCATGATGTATTTTCAAGCCCTGCTCAATGGGTTATCTGCCTTGCCGACGAGTGACCCAGCGCTGCGCGAAGCGGTCATGAGTGAAGCGCAGCGGCTTGGCTGGCCCGCGTTACATGCTCAATTGCAAAAAATTGATCCTATCGTGGCCGCCCGCGTCCACCCAAATGATCCACAGCGCATTGGCCGTGCGCTGGAGGTTTATCGAGCCACGGGGCGCTCATTAAGCCAGTGGCAACAAGACAACCCGCCCACCTCGCCCTTAGATGGCTTAGCCGTGCACCGCTTTGGGTTGTGGCCTTCCTCACGGGCGCATGCGCGCACCGCAATGGCGGAGCGGTTTGATCAAATGCTGGCGGACGGCTTAATTGACGAAGTGGCCGCCTTGCACCAGCGTGGTGATTTGCACCCCGCGCTGCCTGCCATTCGCGCCGTGGGATACCGGCAAGTGTGGGATTATCTCGATGGACAAACCGATGCCGCCACCATGCGCGAATTGGCGATTACCGCCACACGGCAATTGGCCAAGCGCCAAATCACCTGGATGCGCAGCCAAACAACCACCCAATTTTTCCCCACCGAACAACGCGCGAATCTTCTGGCCAAGATGGCGAAAATCATCCAATCAGCGGAACCAAGCGGCAAGCGGGCACTCTGAAGCCCGCAGCGATTTGCATGAATCCGGCGCCGGTTACGATTTCCTAACGTCATTTGCCCCTGCGCCGTGATACGCTAATTCCCCGTGGATTTTAAAACAAACCCCGCAACGGAAGCGGTTAACCATAGCTAGGAAAATAATCATGGCAAAAGCCCAATCACTTCAAGAACCCTATTTAAACGCCCTGCGACGCGAACATGTGCCCGTCTCCATTTACCTTCGCAATGGCATTAAATTGCAAGGCCAAATCGATTCTTTCGATAATTTTGTCGTGTTGCTTAAAAATAATGTGAGCCAACTCGTCTATAAACATGCCATCAGCACCATCGTGCCCACGCGTGAAATTCAATTTGATTTTGACGACGATGGCTTCGCAAAAATTGAACAATCGGGAGAAGAAGGCCTTTAATGCAATTTTTTGAACGCCACGAAGGCGGCGAGCGTGCCGTATTGCTGCATGTGGTTTCCCGTCAGGCCAGCCGGGCAGAAGATTTAGACGAGTTTCGGGATTTAGTTGATTCCGCCGGCGCCACCATTCTCGATGTGTGCCTAGCCAGCCGAGAAGCGCCCGATCCGCGCTTATTCATCGGCAAAGGCAAGGCGGCAGAATTAGCCGAACTGGTGCAGCGCACCGAGGCCGATTTAGTGGTGGTGAACGCCCAGCTCTCGCCCTCGCAAGAGCGCAACCTCGAAAAATTGCTGGAATGCCGCGTACTCGATCGCACCGGCCTTATTCTGGACATCTTCTCGCAGCGCGCACGCTCGCACGAGGGGAAATTGCAAGTTGAACTCGCTCAGCTCAAGCATTTATCAACCCGTCTGGTGCGCGGTTGGACGCATCTCGATAGCCAGCGGGGCGGTGCCATTGGCTTGCGCGGGCCTGGCGAAACTCAGCTTGAGCTGGATCGCCGCCTGATTCACGATCGCATCAAACAGCTCCAAGAGCGCATCGCCAAGGTGCGCCGCCAGCGCCATGAAGGCCGCAAGAGCCGTCAGCGCTCCGAGGTGCCCCTGGTATCCTTGGTGGGTTACACCAATGCCGGAAAATCAACCCTGTTTAATGCGCTCACCGCTGCCGATACCTTCGCCGCTGATCAGCTATTTGCAACATTGGATACCACCTTGCGGCGCATGGAGCTTAACCCCAGCCAACCCTTAGTGCTGGCCGATACCGTCGGCTTTATTCGCCACTTACCCACCGAACTGGTCACCGCCTTTCGCTCCACCTTAGAGGAAACGCTGGAGGCCGATTTGCTTATTCACGTGGTGGATGCCGCAAGTGATGAGCGCGATCGGCAAATGGCCGATGTCGAGGTGGTGCTCAAAGAAATTGGTGCCGATAGCCTGCCACGGCTCACGGTGATGAATAAAATTGACCAAATCGAAGGCCGCGCGCCGCAAGTGGATACCAACGAGGCGGGTGAGATTGAACGCGTCTGGGTTTCTGCGCATACCGGCGCCGGGATGGCCGAACTCTGCAGCGCCTTATCGGCGCGGTTAAGCCCGACCCGCGTTCATGTGAAGGTTTTTGTGCCGATGACGCTGGGCGGCGTGCGCGCGCGGCTGATTGATGAAGGCTCGATGCGCGCTGAAACATGGCAAGATGACGGCGCGGGCGAGCCGGGCTGGTTGATTGAGCTTGAGCTCACGCCCGCCCGATGGTCGCAATGGCTTAAGCATTACCCAAAATTGCAGCCGGGTGTGCATCTGAGCTGACAACCTGTGAGCGATCGCGCCGGCAGCGCATCGGTTGATCACAATCGAAAACAGGTTCTCATGAACGCGTGAACGACCCATCCTTGGGGGTTAGCTTGGGAACGGGTCGCTGAACGTTCGCCAAGCGCTGGAGCCCAGTTGCATTTCGGCATCATTGAGCAAACAGGCATCAAGCCTCGCCCGCAGCGCTGTCTCATCCATTTCCATGCCAATTAGCACCAGTTCTTGCCGTCGGTCGCCATATTCAGGGTGCCAATGTTTTGCAAGATGTACGCGGAAATCTTCATCGTCTGGCCATTTGCTTTGATCGACCGCGCTCCACCAAAGGCCAGCCTTGCCATAGCGCGCAGCCGCCCCCGCTTGACTCCAGGAACCCGCCTCATTAAAGCGGCTGGCCAACCAATACAACCCCTTAGAGCGCACCACCCCGGGCCAAGGTTCTTGTACCAAAGCCCAAAAGCGCTGCGGGTGAAAAGGCCGATCCGCACGGTACACAAAGCTTGTGATGCCGTATTCCTCGGTTTCGGGCACATGCGAGCCGCGCAGCTCTTGCAACCAGCCGGGCGCTTGCGCCGCCTGCTCAAAATCAAACAGCCCCGTACCCAAAACCCGATCAAGCGGCACTTGGCCAAATTGTGCCCGCTCAATGCGCGCCCGTGGATTCAGTGCACGCAGTATTCCTTCAAGGCGCTGCAGATCTTCTGCGCTAACCATGTCTGCCTTGTTGATGACCAACACATCACAAAATTCGATTTGCTCAATCAGCAGATCGACCACACTTCGTGCATCATCCTCGCCCAGCGATTCGCCGCGATCTTGTAAAAAGTCTTGCGAGCTATAATCGCGCAAAAAATTAAACGCATCGACTACGGTCACCATCGTGTCCAAACGTGCAATCTGCGACAAGGAAATGCCGGTTTCATCTTCAAACGTGAAGGTTTCAGCCACGGGTAGCGGTTCGGAAATTCCGGTTGATTCAATCACCAGGTGATCAAATCGCCCCTCATGGGCGAGTTTCGAAACTTCTGTTAGTAAGTCCTCGCGCAAGGTGCAGCAAATGCAGCCATTGCTCATTTCTACGAGTTTTTCCTCGGTGCGGGATAGCGCAGCACCGCCTTCGCGAATTAAATTGGCATCGACATTGACCTCGCTCATATCGTTCACAATCACGGCCACCCGCTGGCCTTCCCGATTATGCAAAATATGATTGAGGAGCGTGGTTTTGCCGGCGCCTAAAAAGCCAGAGAGTACCGTGACGGGTAAGCGGTTGGGTTGCATGGATTTTTTCTCCAAAGAAAGCGATGAAGTGTTTAGGTTGGGATGCCGTGTGGGCGGCGGTGGGGGAACGGGGTCAAACCCGCCGGGATGCCAGGGGTGGCAGCGCAATATTCGGCGTGCCGCGAGCCAGCTCCCGCGCAGGGCGCCGTGTGCCTGTAGCGCCTCAAGGGCATATTGCGAACAGCTGGGATAAAAACGACAAGATGAGCCCATAACCGGGCTTAGAATGAGCTGGTAGGCACGCACGCCGCCCATTAGCAAGCGTTTCATGCGGTGGCACCGTGCGCGGGTGTGATTGCCGGTGGCGATGCAATCACCTCAATAAACTCATCGCGCACCGCGTTATAAAAGCAGTTGGGGCGGCCGGTATGACAAGCAGGACCAATTTGATCAACAAGAAGCAATACCGCATCGCCATCGCAATCAAGACGCGCTTCGATCAAGGTTTGCTGATGCCCCGAAGTTTCGCCTTTGCGCCACAACGCTTGGCGTGTGCGCGACCAATAGCATACGCGGCGAGTGATTAGGGTTTCTTGCAGCGCGGCACGGTTCATCCACGCCAGCATGAGTACCTCGCGCGAATCGTATTGCTGCGCAATGGCCGTAATTAAGCCGGATGTATTCCACGCCACGCCATCCAGCACATCCATTAATGGCCGGCGCGCACCGAGTGACAGCTTTTCTAATTCGAGAAAGACAGCAGACATCGGCAACCCCCTGGCGGTGAAATCCTGCATTTGAGCAATGTTATATTATAACACTCTTATTTGCGGGCAAATAAAAGCCCCGCGGTGGCGAGGCTAAGTTTTGCGGCGACGCGCCGTTAGGGTAAAAGCGCCTGCACGGGCGCTCAGCGGTTATTTGAACTGAGCAAAATAGGCTGCGACATTCTGCATATCTTCATCGCTTAAGGCTTTGGCCATCGGTACCATGATGGGATTTGTGCGTGCGCCATCACGGTAGCCTTTAAGGGCATCAATCAGGTATTCGGCGTGCTGACCGGCAAGGTTCGGGTAGGTTTTAATCACCGAATGGCCTTCTTTACCGTGGCAGGCGAGGCAAACGGCGGCTTTTTTCTCTCCAGCGGCCAAATCGGCGGCAGCGGCGTTGATGAGGGGGAGCAGACACAGGGTGCAGGTGAGGATGAGTTTTTTCATTTTAAATGTTCCTTGTAAATTTAATGACGATGTATGTATCGCCCGAACCCAGCTGCGCGCCGAGTTGGGCTGTGGGGTGAGTTAGCCGTTGTTACGCAGCCAAATCCAAATGCCAACACCCATAAAGGCGGCAACCCACGTGATGGTGGCGGCCAGCGAGCCCATCCCGAGGCGGGCGACGGTGCTGTCGGCTTGGTAGGGGCCTTGCACTCGTCCGGCTTTGTATACCAAGGTGATGATAAAACCGCCCATGAGCCCGCCAACTCCCACGATAGTGAACAAAAACAAGGCAAAAGAGGGCACATCCCAGTGCACTTTGTAATCGAGGACGTTGTAGTTAAATGGCGCCATATAGGCCATGCGCAGCACTTCCCGGAAAATGGCCACCAGCCCAGCCATACCAACGCTTAACGTGAGAAGCTTATAGCCTTGGCCGTCAGGATGGGTTCGGGTAAACCAGAAGGCAGCCGTTAATACCGCAAGATAAATCAGCAGCAGCCAAGTCATGGGGTGAGTCCAGGCGTGAATATCAACTGGTAAATCCGCAAGCCACCACAGAAACAAAATGATTTGCAGACCCGCGCCAATGAGCGCAATTTTGGAGCCTAGACCCCGCGCAAATGCCAAATACGCGGGCGTACGGTCGGCACGCACCTTGAAATAATCGCCATAGGCGATTAAAAATGCGCCGAATACGGTCACGCTCATGGCCATAAAAAAGCCAAAGCGGGGTAATTCGTAGGTGTGGATGCGGGCGCCCGACATATCCACCTGGCCGCCCGGTGTGTACCAAGCCACCCACTGTTCCGGGTGCAAGCCTTGATAAGCCAAAATGTGCATGATGAAGCCATCAAGCAGGAACATGGCCAAACCGAAAGCGCCCAGCCAAAAAATCCAGCCCGGCGCATGATCGCCATGATTTTTCAAATAAAAGCTGAACCAAGCGAGATAGCCGATGGTGAGGGTGAAAATAAAGCCAATGACCCAAGCGGCGGAGAGTAGGTTTGAGGTGTACCACTGCGGATCATAGATCGTTTGGGTAAAGAGCAAGGGCGCGACCCCCAGTACCACCAATAACGACACACCGACTTTGGCGACTTTGGTTGTGGCCTCGGAAAGTAATTGCCAGTGCGGATCATGGCGGCGAGTGAAGGCATATAAACCCATTAGCGCTGCGCCTAAGCTGATATTGACAAACAAAATGTGCGGCACCCAAGTGAGCACCATCAACACCTGAAAAATCAGCGGGTGTGAGGGAATGCCCGTGGGGTCTTGTAGCGTGTGCAGCATGGCTTGTGTGGTTGCGGCATCCATCAGTTAGCTCCTTTTTCGGTTGAGATTGAGGTATTGGCAGCCACAACCGGCGGTTTACTGGACGAGAGCTGTGCGATATACAAAGCAATCGCGGCGCGTTCATCGGCAGGCAGCGGCATTTTCGGCATATACGGAATGAGGCCGTGGTAAAGCGCACCATCTAAATAGGCTTGAATCATTTTGGGCTCATTGGAATGGCCAAAAAGCGCCGGCAGTGGCCGCAGCGCCCCGTTAGGCTCCAAGCTATGGCAGTTGGCGCACATCATATGGGTGAGCAAATCGCCGGCGCGCAATTCATTCTCTGGGGTAATTTTTCGCAAATCGGCCGGCACGAAATAATCGGTTGCTAGTACCCCTTTGGCTTTAATTAGGGGCATATCTGAAACCACACCCTTGCCCGGCACATCGCGCGCGAAGAATTGGTTGGAGTAAATGTATTGCCCAGCTACATAGGGCTTGCGCATGGATTCGCGCGAGCGCTCCTCTGGCCACAACCCGAACAAACCAATGGCCAGCGTCATCGCCACGGCAAAGCCTTGAGGCAAGCGCAGTGGCTTCCACGCGCTGAATACAAAATAAACCACGGTAGCGATGAGCAAGGCGGCAAGTGTGCTGCCATATTTCGGCATCATCTGCGTTTCCATAATCAGGCGCGCGTTGGGCGGGAGTGTGGCGGTGTACCACATAAACATCACAAACATCAGCGCCATGCCCGCCAGCCCCATTTTGGCAAGAAAGCGTGTAACTTCGATGCGGGTATCACGATCTTTTAAAGTTGCCGCAATAATGCCGCCCACCGCACCGGCCACCGCAAACATGAAGGCGGTACGAATCCCTAAATGCGCGAAATAATTCAAATTAAACGCAGCGTCGAAGGTGGAGCCGGTCGAATACCAGCGATCATTGCCCGGCCACATCATGAAACTTAAGATGGGCACGATCAGAATCATGGTTGCCCATGAGGCCACCGCGAACGACCACGCAAGTTTCAGATAGGTTTTGTTATCAATCTTGCCTATGAGATACACCATGGCGTACACGCCTAACACTTCGACAAAAAAGAACACCCATTCACTGGCCCACAGCCACACAAAATTATGAATCAGGCCACTGATGCCGCGCGGGCTTGCGACCGTGACCGAATACCAAATGCCAGGCCCTGTGATGGAGCCGACGATGTATGAAAACACCAGCAAAAACATGCCGTATTTTTTTAAATACAGCATAATTTCTGGCTTGTTCTCGTTGACCGATTTTTGTGCAAGCAAGGCAAATAGCCATGCCGCCCCCACGGAGGTGTGTGATGCCAGCACATGGATTGTGCCGATAATCCCCATCACCCATGCCGTTCCAATTCCGGGCACATACCATTGCGGGTATAGCCCCAGCATTTCATTCATAGCGCGCTCCTCTAAGTTTTTGTTATTTAGCATTTTCTAATGCACAGGCCTTATTGCATGAGGTGTGCCACTTTTAACTCGATGAATTAAAATGCTATTAACTCGTTTTATTGCGCCAAATATCCTGATTTATCCCAAGGCGTTAAGGCAAAAGCCCTAACGCATGGATTCATCGCCAACGACGGTTCGGTGGCGTGCAAGAGCCGCGCTTTACTCCGTGAAAAGCCCGAACGCTGCCCGCATGGGTTTGGGGCGGCCAAAGAAATTGGCCAATAAACTTGCGACTTGATGACACCCTCACTAAACTTATGCGTCATTTGATTATCTGTTTTGTCACAACGCACAGCGGCAGTGCCCAATACTTCGGAGTAAATACGCATGGCTTGGAACGAACCCGGTGGTGGAAAAGATCAGGATCCTTGGTCTAATCCCCGCCGCAGCGGCAAACCGCCCAATATTGACGAGGCCATTAACCGCTTACAAAAGAAATTTGGCGGTGCGATGGGCGGCGCAGGCGGTGCTAAAGGCGTTGCCGTGGTGGGCGCGCTATTGGTTGGCGTTTGGTTGCTCTCGGGTATTTACACCATTGATGCGGGTCAGCGCGGCATTGAGTTGCAGTTTGGTAAATACACCGACACCACAACCGCAGGCCCCCATTGGCATTTGCCGTACCCCGTGGGTTCGGTTATCAAGGTTAATGTCGATGAGTTCCGAGATAAACAGCTCAAAATGTCGGCGCTTACCAATGATGAAAATATTGTTGAAGTGCGCATTGGTAGCCAGTTTGTTATTTCAGATCCGGTTAAATATCTATTTAACGTGCGCGATCCCGATGGCACCTTATCGGATGTGATGCAAAGCGCGATTCGTGAGGTGATTGGCGCCAAAAAAATGGATAACGTTTTAACCGATGGCCGCACCGAAATTGCAAGCCTTGTGCGGGATCGCATGCAGGAGATGTTAAGCGGCTACGATACCGGGCTTAAAGTGCAATCGGTCAATTTGCAAGATGTGCAACCCCCTGAAGCGGTGCAGCCCGCCTTTGAAGATGCAATCCGCGCGCGGGAAGATGAGCAGCGGTACATCAGTGAAGCCTCTGCTTACTCCAACAAAATCATTCCGCAAGCGCGGGGCGAGGCGGCTCAAATTGATGAGCAAGCTAAAGGTTATGAATCTAAAGTCACCAACCTTGCCTTAGGGGAAGCATCTAAGTTCACCCAGCTTTTAAAATCCTACCAAATGGCGCCCGATTTAACCCGCGAGCGCATGTACCTTGATACGGTGGCCGGCGTGTTGGCAAAAAATAAGAGCGTTGTGATTGATTCAGGCCAATCGAGCAATGTGTTTTATTTGCCCTTGGGTGGCGATCAGCGATCTACGCCTGCAACAAAAGCACCGCTTGATCCGCTGTCTTTGCCTTTGCCCGCCGTGCCTAGCTTATCGGATGCAACCGGCACGCGCGGTAGTGTAACGAGCGATAACCGCAGTGATTTACGCACGAGGAAGGCCCCATGAACCTAATTAATCGGGTAGTTTTGCCAGTTATCGCGTTAGTTTTTTTTCTGCTTACCACCGCGACCTTTCAGGTGAAACAGTATCAAACCGCGCTGGAATTCCGTCTGGGTGAAATTATAAAAGATGATTTTAATCCCGGCTTGCATTTCAAGTTGCCCTTTATTAACACGGTCAAGTTATTTGATAAACGGGTGTTAACCATGACCTCGCAGCCGGAGCGGTTTCTCACCAGCGAGAAGAAAAATCTGGTGGTGGACTACTACATCAAATGGCAGATTATAAATGCCGCAGATTTTTATAAAGCGACCCGGGGTGATGAGCGCATTGCGATGAATCGCATGGATCAAATCGTGCGGGATGCGATGAAGAGCCAAATTTCGAGTCGCACCGTAAATGAAGTGGTGTCGGGTGATCGAGATCAGTTTATGCGCAACGTGATTGAAACCACCAACCGCGATATGCAAGGTTTGGGGATTAAAATTAGCGATGTGCGCATCATGCAAATTGAGCTGCCACAAGAAGTGCGCAAATCGGTGTATGCACGGATGGAAAAAGAGCGGTTTGCCGTGGCCCAATCCATTCGTTCGCGCGGTGAGGAGCAAGCTAAAAAAATCACGGCTGATGCTGATCGGCAGCGCGATGTCATTTTGGCTGAAGCTAATCGACAAGCGGCCGAGATTCGGGGCGCGGGTGATGCCGCCGCGGCGGCTACGTACGCCCAAGCGTATGGTCAAGACCCTAAATTCTTCGAATTTTATCGCAGCTTAGATGCGTACAAGCAGGCCTTTGATCAAGGCGGCAGCACGTTCGTGATGAATCCGGACAGCCCTTTTTTCCGCTATTTCCGCGCACCGAGCGATGCCAGTAGCAAACCATAAAACCCTGTGGGCGCGGAGTTGAGCCATGGATGGTCAGTGGCTCAAAGTGCTGGGGTTAGTGCTAATTATTGAAGCAATGCTCCCATTTATTAGCCCCAAAGGCTATCGCCAAGCCATGCTGCAGATGGCACAAACACCCGATAAAACATTGCGCAGTTTGGCATTGGTGGCGCTTTGTGTGGGGGCGGCGCTCGTTTATTTCGCGCGCTAAGAGGCAATGATTTTATCCAAGCGCGCCAATGGGTGCGTCTTGGATTTTTTGTGGCGGGCGTTGTAGCGCCGCTCAATTTAAACCCGGCTTAATTAGCCAAGCTTGCCCGCAATTTCGGGTTTGGAATTTAGGAAAATATATGTCGCACAAGCTATCGCGTTGGGCGTTACCGGCCGGCATCGATGAGTTGCTCCCAATTCAAGCCCGTCGGGTTGAACAATTGCGCACGGCAGTTTTGAGCCAATTTCATGTGGCCGGTTACGATTTGGTGATCCCGCCTTTAGTTGAGTTTGTGGATTCCCTGCTTGTGGGCGCAGGTGAAGATCTGGCGCTGGATACCTTGCAGATGACCGATGGGTTAACGGGTCGTCAGCTGGGTCTGCGCGCGGATATGACCCCGCAAATTGCCCGAATGGATGCACACAGCATGCCGCCCGCCGATGAGCGCCGATTATGCTACCTCGGTACTGTGGTGCGCGCGCGGCCAGATGGTTTGGGGGGGAGCAGAACCCCCATGCAAGTCGGTGCCGAGCTGTATGGCGTGGCGGCGGTTGAAGGCGATTTGGAAATTATCAGCCTAATGCTCAATACCCTCAAAATCGCGGGGATCGAGCGCGTCGTGCTCGATTTAGGCCATGTGGATGTTTTCGGTTCGCTCGCTGAGCAAGCCGGCTTTCAAGCTCATGAGGAAGAGGGGGTGCGTGATGCGCTGCAGAGAAAATCCAATGCCGATCTTAAGGCGCTGTTAGCAGGGCGTGAGCTCACGCCGGCGGTGTTTGATGCCCTGATGGCGTTAAGTCATTTAAACGGTGCGTGGCGCACGGTATTAGCTGAGGCCAATCAGCTCTTGGCTGGCGTCATGGCGCCTGTGATGCATCACGCGCTGGATCGTTTGCAAAAAATTGCCGCGGTGATTGAACAAAATTTCCCTCAAGTCACGGTGCTCATCGATTTATCAGAGTTGCATGGTTACCACTACCAAACCGGCTTGGTGTTTGCCGCCTACGCCGAAGGCGTTGGCCGTGAAATTGCCCGCGGTGGCCGGTATGACGAAATTGGTGAGGCATTTGGTCGCGCAAGGCCCGCAACCGGATTTTCCACTGATCTGCGCGAGTTGCTGCGTTTTTATCAAGCGCAACCACAAACTAGCGACACAATTTATGCGCCCGCAAACTATGCCGACGCCGAGCTGCTTTTAACCGTTGAACGGTTGCGTGCCAATGGTCAGCGCGTGGTGATGACCACGCAAGCGATACCGGCAACGGCGCCACAGCTAGTGCGGCAAGCGGCGGGCAGAGACAATTTATGGCAGTTAATGGGTGATACCAATCATGGGTAAAAGTGTTGTAATTCTCGGCTCCCAATGGGGCGATGAAGGTAAAGGCAAGATTGTTGATCTGCTCACCGAGCGCGCGCAAGCCGTGGTGCGGTTTCAAGGCGGTCATAATGCCGGTCACACCTTGGTGATTGGCGGTAAAAAAACGGTATTGCACCTGATTCCTTCGGGCGTGCTTCGAGAAAACGTTCAGTGTTTGATTGGGAATGGCGTTGTGCTCTCCCCCGACGCACTCATTAAGGAGATGACCGAATTAGAAGCGCAAGGCGTTCCTGCGCGGGAGCGGTTAGTGCTCTCAGAAGCTTGCCCGTTAATCTTGTCCTATCATGTGGCGTTAGATCAGGCGCGTGAATTGGCGCGGGGTGCCGCCAAGATCGGCACCACCGGTCGCGGCATCGGGCCTGCTTATGAAGATAAGGTAGCGCGCCGCGCGATTCGATTGGAAGACATTTTTCATCGCGAGCGTCTGGCTTCTAAATTGGGTGAGGTGTTGGATTTCCATAATTTCGTTTTGCGGAACTACTTTCATGCAACCCCCATCGATTTTCAGCAAGTGCTCGATCAAGTGCTTGGGCAGGCGGAAATTCTTGCGCCAATGGTGGGTGATGTCCCCAATCGACTGATGAACTTGCGCAGGCAAGGCGCAAACCTCATGTTTGAAGGCGCACAAGGCACCTTGCTGGATGTCGATCATGGCACCTACCCGTACGTTACCTCATCCAACACCACCGCCGGTGGCGCCAGCACCGGCACGGGCGTGGGGCCATTGGATCTCGATTATGTGCTGGGCATCACCAAGGCCTACACCACGCGCGTGGGCGGCGGGCCGTTCCCCACGGAGCTCGATGATGAAGTGGGCACGCATTTAGCGGTTAAGGGGCATGAAGTGGGGGCAACCACCGGGCGTGCGCGGCGGTGTGGTTGGTTTGATGCCGTGGCTTTACGCCGGGCAGTTGAAATTAACAGTATCTCGGGTATCTGCCTGACCAAACTTGATGTGCTGGATGGCCTTGATCGGATACAAATTTGCGTCGGTTATGAAATTGATGGCCAGCCCTTGCAAACGGCACCTTTAAGCGCCGAGACCTACGCGCGCTGCGTGCCCGTGTATGAAGAAATTGCCGGTTGGCAAGGATCTACCGTCGGTATTCGCCAACTCGAAGATTTGCCGCCGGCAGCGCGTCGTTATATTGAGCGCATCGAGTCCTTGGTGGGCGTTCCTGTGGATATTATCTCTACAGGCCCCGATCGCGATGAGACGATTGTGCTGCGTGACCCGTACCATAGCTAAGTCGATGGCCGGCCTGATTTGCCTCAGCCGGCACACTAATTTAGGTCTTTTTTCACGCAATACTTTATTTTTTTGAAAACTTAAGTAAAATCATGCGCCTTGAATTTTGAAAGGCGCGGTGGGTTTTACTTAACGTAAAATGATCTGCACCGAAACACAGGATAAATTGACTCATGGTATCAATCCGTTTAGCCCGCACTGGCGCCAAAAAGCGCCCGTTCTATCATTTAGTTGTGACCGATAAGCGTATTGCGCGTGATAGCGGTGCGTACATTGAGCGCGTCGGATTTTTTAATCCGGTTGCTCGTGGCGCCGAAGTGCGTTTGCAAATTAACACCGAGCGTTTGCAGCACTGGGTGAACCAAGGAGCGCAGCCGAGCGACCGTGTTGCCGCCTTGATGCGTGAAAGCAGCAAGCAAGCCGTTGCGGTTTAAGTTATTGTGAAAACCCCGCCCAATCCTGCCGAATCGGTAGTGGTCGGAACCTTTGGGCGTGCGTTTGGGATTAAAGGCTGGTGCTGGATTACCTCCTACACACGGCCTATTGAAGGCATTACCCAGTATCGAACATGGTTTGTTGCACCCCCGGCAGATGAGGCTAAATCGCCTGACTCGTTGCGCGGCGATTGGCTGAAAGTGAGTGCTTTTGCTAATCAAAGTCATGGTCTGGTCGCCAAATTGTCGGGCGTCGATAACCGGACTCAAGCTGAGGCGCTTACTGGGTTTCAAATTTGGGTGCCGGCACAGGCCATCCCTAAGGCTGCGGAAGGTGAATATTACTGGCGCGACTTGATCGGTTGCCAAGTAGTTCATGTGTCGGGTCAAGTATTTGGTACGGTGCACGAGTTAATTGAAACGGGCGCAAATGATGTACTGGTTGTGCAAAGTACCGATGGGGAAAAGCGCGAGCGACTCATTCCCTTTATCCCGGATGCCGTTTTGGTTTCGATTGATCTCACACATCGTGTGATTACCGTCGATTGGGATCCGGAATTTTAGGTTGCAAGCTTCGTTGCGTGCGTTATGAACATTGTGGTTGTAACGCTGTTCCCTGAGCTGGTTGAGGCGGTTGGCATGAGCGGTATACCGCGGGTGGCGATTGAGCAAGGCGCTCTGGCGCTCAGTTGCGTATCGCCGCGTGATTTTGCGACTAATCGCCATCGCACGGTGGATGATCGCCCGTTCGGTGGCGGGCCTGGCATGTTGATGATCGCTGAGACCTTGTCTCAATCGATTGAGTCTGCGAAAGCGACCGCGCCCGATGCGCCCGTGGTGTTAATGTCGCCACAGGGCGCGCGATTGAATCGGCAAAAAGTTCAGGCATTGGCGGCACTGCCGGATTTAATTTTGGTGTGCGGCCGTTATGAAGGCATTGATCAGCGGGTTGTCGATGCGTTGATTGATGAGCAAGTGTCGATTGGTGATTACGTGTTATCGGGGGGGGAGCTCGGCGCTATGGTGGTGATTGATGCCATCGCGCGGCGATTGCCGGGGGTGTTGGGTGATGCACAATCGGTAGTGCAAGATTCCTTTGAAACGGATTTGCTCGATCACCCCCATTACACGCGCCCCCTGCGGTGGCAGGGGGCTGATGTGCCGATGGTGCTGAGATCGGGGAATCACCGCGCCATTGATGAGTGGCGCTGGCAGCAACGGTTATCGGGTACGGCGCGCGCAAGGCCGGATCTTTTTTATGAGCCCGGGCTTGATGATCAAGCCCGGGCATTATTGACGGCAGAATGGCAGCATGCTGCCGAAACGATTGAAAAGTTAGGTAGGTTAAGTGATGAGTAAGATCATTCAAGCGCTCGAAGCTGAGCAAATGAACCGCGCTATTCCGGTCTTCGGTCCGGGCGACACGGTGGTTGTCCAAGTTAAAGTAAAAGAGGGTGACCGGGAGCGCCTGCAGGCCTTTGAAGGAGTTGTTATCGCCAAGCGTAATCGGGGTATCAACTCGGCCTTTACGGTGCGCAAAATCTCAAATGGTGAAGGTTTGGAGCGTGTGTTCCAAACGTATAGCACCGCGATTGGTTCAATCGAAGTGAAGCGTCGGGGTGATGTTCGTCGTGCCAAGCTGTACTTCTTGCGTGGCCTAACCGGCAAGAAAGCACGTATTCGCGAAAAATTGAGTTAATTTTATTATTGTGAGTCGGTTGATGCTGATTTTTACGATCAATTAAACCGCAACCCTTGAAAAAGCCCCGTGTGTCCATAAGACGCATGGGGTTTTTTTTGACTTTATTTTTACAAGGGAGGCGCAAGCGCTATGAGTCAGCCAGAAATTCGAGGGTTCCAAACCGAGGTTAAGGAGCTGCTGCAGCTCATGATCCATTCGTTGTATTCCAATCCTGAAATTTTTCTTCGGGAATTAGTTTCCAACGCGTCGGATGCCTGCGATAAATTGCGTTTCGAAGCAGTATCGGACGATGCGCTGTATGAAGGCGATGAAACCTTACGCATCCGGGTGAGTTTTGATGCGGCGGCCAAAACAGTCACGATTAGCGATAACGGTATCGGTATGAATCGCGATGAAGTGATTGACAATATCGGCACAATTGCGCGTTCAGGCACCAAAGCCTTCATTCAAAAATTAGGGCAGGATCAAGCCAAAGATTTGTCGCAAATTGGCCAATTTGGTGTGGGATTTTACTCGGCTTTCATTGTCGCAGAAGAGGTCGTTTTAACGACGCGCCGAGCGGGCATGGGCGCAGAGCACGGGGTACGCTGGACGTCACGCGGTGAAGGTGAGTACACCTTAGAAACCGTTGAATCTACCGAGCGTGGTACAAGCATCGTTTTAAAACTGCGCGAAGATCATGTCGATTTTGCCGATGATTGGCGCCTGCGCTCAGTGATTCGAAAATACTCCGATCACATCACCTTCCCCATCGAAATGGTCAAGGCGGCGAGCCCGACATCCGACGAGGACGAAGCCACCGCCCCCGAGTTGCCCACTTGGGAGCGCATTAACGATGCCACCGCGTTGTGGGTACGACCAAAATCTGCTATCAGTGATGAAGAATACACGGAATTTTATAAGCACGTGGGGCATGATTGGGAGGCGCCATTGGCCTGGTCGCATAATCGGGTTGAGGGTAAAACAGAGTATACCTCCTTGCTTTACATCCCCGCGCGCGCGCCATTTGATTTGTGGGATCGTGAAACCAAGCAAGGCATTAAACTGTATGTGAAGCGCGTGTTCATTATGGATGACGCCGAAAAGCTCATGCCGCGCTATTTGCGTTTTGTGCGCGGGGTGATTGATTCAGCCGATTTACCTTTGAACGTATCGCGCGAAATTCTGCAATCCAACCGGGTGCTTGACACTATTCGCCAAGGCTCCGTCAAGCGTATTCTCGGCATGTTAGAGCAAATGGCTTTGAACGAGCCCGAAAAATACGCCAAATTCTGGGGTACCTTTGGCCAAGTGTTAAAAGAGGGTGTGGGTGAAGATTTTGCCAACCGTGAACAAATTGCGGGCTTGTTGCGGTTTGCTTCAACGCACACCGGCAACGATACGCCATCGGTGAGCTTGAAAGATGCGATTGATCGGTTGCCTGAAGGTCAGGATGAGATTTATTACATCATTGCCGATTCGTATGCCGCAGCTTTGGCATCGCCGCATTTGGAGATTTTCCGCAAAAAAGGCATCGAAGTGTTGTTGCTGTCGGATCGGATTGATGAGTGGCTCATGTCTCAACTCACTGAGTTTTCTGGCAAAAAACTAAAATCGGTGACACGCGCCGAAGTGTCGGTTGATGACACCGAAGAAGACACCACCCCAGATGCCAAAGAAACTCAAAGCGCCTTGGTTGAGCGCTTGAAGAGTGTGTTGGCCGCCTTGGTGGATGATGTGCGTGTCTCAAAACGTTTGGTTGATTCACCCGCGTGTTTAGTCACCACGGAAGAAGAAATGAGCCTGCACTTGCAGCGCTTGCTTAAAGAAGCCGGCCAGGCGGCACCCACGGTTAAGCCGATTCTAGAAATTAACCCGCAGCACCCCTTGTTGCAGCGGGCTGCGGCGGAATCCGATGCGGCGCGCTTTGAAGATATTGCCCGGGTGTTGCTCGGGCAAGCGACTTTGGCCGAAGGCGGTCATTTAACTGATTCAGCCGATTTTGTGCTGCGGCTCAATCGCTTGCTGGTCTAAATAAACGCGCAATAAATGCCGCCCCCATTCGATGGCGATTGAATGGGGGCTTTTTTTGGCTTGAATTTTGCTCTGAGTGTGTCTTGTTACACCCTGTTTTTAATCATTAACCTTATTTTTAAGGCATTAACAAATTCAGGCATTCATGTCCGAGCCTGTCCGTGCGATAATCCCGACATAATTTTGTCATGGGGCATCACCTTGATCCATCAGCGTACATTAAGAAACAGTATCAGAGCCACGGGGATTGGTTTGCACACGGGGGAGCAAGTTAAGTTAACCCTTCGTCCGGCCGCGCCGGATACCGGCATTATGTTTCATCGGGTTGATTTAGCCGAGCCTATGAGTATTTCAGGCCACGCCTTTAGTGTGGGAGAAACTCAGCTTTCAACGACCTTAATCAAAGAGGGCGTCAAAATCTCCACGGTCGAACACCTCATGTCGGCGCTTGCTGGACTTGGCATTGATAATTGTCATGTGGAAATTGATGGGCCTGAAATGCCTATTATGGATGGCAGCGCCAGCCCATTTGTTTTCTTAATTCAGTCGGCCGGCATCGAGGAGCAAGACTCGCCCAAGCAATTTATTCGGATATTGAAAGCGGTTGAAGTGATTGATGGCGATCGCTGGGTGCGTTTTGATCCGCACGATGGTTTTCGGGTGGCAATGTCGATTGATTTTAACCATCCTGCATTGGAAGACTCCGCGCGCTTGGCGGAAATTGATTTCTCATCAACCACCTTCGTTAAAGAAGTGGCGCGTGCGCGTACCTTCGGTTTTATGCGCGATTTAGAGATGATGCGTCAACGGAATTTAGCGCTCGGCGGGAGTGTCGATAACGCAATCGTTGTGGGTGATTCGCATATTTTGAATGAAGATGGCTTGCGCTATGGCGATGAGTTTGTGAAACACAAAATTCTTGATGCCATTGGGGATTTGTATTTGCTTGGTTGCAGCGTGATTGGCGCGTTTACAGGCCACAAATCCGGCCACTATCTGAACAACCAGTTACTCAGATCGCTGCTTGCCCAGCCCGACGCGTTTGAGCGCATCACCTTCGAGCGAGAAGAATTGCCCCCGGTGACCTTCGCGCGGCCGGTTGCACACGCGGCGGATTAATTCGATCAGTGCGCGCCCGATCGCCGCATGCCACCCGCGTTGGTTTAGCGCGGGTTTTTTTTATTTTTTGGGTGGTTCATTGGGCGATTTTTCAACGTATGGAGCGCCCTGCTGCGCTAATTTGCGCAATGTGCGTGCCAGCGGCTCGTGTTCTTCATGCATGGCCATATCCCGCAGCAATTCACGCGTGTTGGCTCCTATCTGCCGATGGATTTTGGGTGCTTGGGTTTTAGTGGCTTCAGTCACAATCTGTGTTTCAATCGACTGAATAAAAGGAAGCCCGGGGATTTGCCGAGCTTTTGTATTGAGTGTGTCCAGCCATTTAGGCGCTTGAAAACGAATCTGGGTCGCAATCGCCGCGTGGTGCACGGCGAGCACTAAAACCCCGTCACGGACATTCAGCACATATACCTGGCCGACGAGATTTTTTGGCGCCACTTCGTGTAGCAGGTAATCGAACATGCGTATTTGCCCTGCGCGTTCGGCAAACGGTTTTAGGGCATTATAACGGGTGGGTTTCATGGGGAATCGGTCTGCATCTTGTCATTAATTTGGGCTAGTCTACGGCTTCGATAGAGTGTTTGGGGGGATTTACTTGCGCGCAGGGGCAAGCTTCGCAGGAAAAGTCCCGCGCATCCCTACCAATTGGGCGGCATCTGCCGTACCATTTCATACTATTTTTTCGGTGATTCGGGCGCAGGCTCGAGTCTCGCGTTTTGAGCATTGCGTGTTCGCGTGCCTTTAATTTATACACTTCAACGGAAAGTTTTGTTCATGATCGCAAGTTTTGTCCGAAAGATTTTTGGCACCCGTAACGACCGCATAATTAAGCAAATGGGGCGCTCTGTCCTGCAAATCAATGCACTTGAGCCCGCCATGCAGGCACTGGATGACGCGGCGCTTCGCGCGAAAACCGATGAATTTTATCAGCGCTGGCAAAGTGGCGAAACGCTCGATCAGCTGCTGCCAGAAGCATTTGCGGTTTGCCGTGAGATGAGCCGGCGGGTTTTGGGCATGCGCCATTTTGATGTACAGCTGATCGGTGGCATGGCGTTGCACATGGGCAAAATTTCTGAGATGCGCACCGGCGAGGGTAAAACCTTGGTGGCAACTTTGGCCGTTTATTTGAATGCACTCACCCGCCAAGGCGTGCATGTAGTCACGGTAAATGATTATTTAGCGCGGCGTGATGCGGAATGGATGGGGCGGCTTTATAACGCGCTCGGGCTTTCTATTGGCGTTGTGGTGCCCAATATGGATACCCGCGCAAAGTATGATGCGTATCGCTGCGATGTGACCTATGCCACCAATAACGAGCTCGGGTTCGATTATCTGCGCGATAACATGGCGTTCAATCCAGATAACGTGATGCAGCGGGAATTGGTTTTTGCGATTGTCGATGAGGTGGATTCGATTCTGATCGACGAAGCGCGCACGCCCTTGATTATTTCAGGCCCGGCGGCGGATTCATCCGAAGCGTACCAAAAAATTAATGGCCTAATGCCTGAGCTTAAAAAACAAGCCCGTGAAGAGCCTAAAGATGATGAACCGCCGCTCACCGACGAGGAGCGGGGCGATTTCACGGTAGATGAAAAGAACAAGCAGGTTTTTTTAACCGAGCAAGGGTTCGAGCGAGCGGAAAGCCTGTTGATTCAAATTGGGCTGCTCCAAGAGGGCGAGTCGCTTTACGACGCCCACAATATTATGTTGCTCAGCCATTTAAATGCCGCCTTACGCGCCCACGCGATTTATCGGCGCAACGTGGAATACATCGTTCGCGATAATGAAGTCATTATTGTCGATGAATTCACCGGGCGCACTCTAGCGGGTCGTCGTTGGTCTGAGGGCTTGCATCAAGCGGTTGAAGCCAAAGAAGGCTTGCCCATTCAGCCGGAAAACCAAACGCTGGCTTCGATTACCTTTCAAAACTTCTTTCGGTTGTATAAAAAATTATCCGGCATGACCGGCACAGCCGATACCGAAGCGCGGGAGTTTGCCGAAATCTATAACTTGGAAGTAGTGCAAATCCCGACCAACCGAGCCGTTCAGCGCATCGATTTGGGTGATTTGGTGTTTTTAACGCCGGCCGAAAAATATGAAGCTATTGTTAAGGATGTGCTGGCGGCGCGCGGCCGCAATCAGCCTACCCTCGTGGGCACGGCCTCGATTGAAACCTCAGAAATTGTCTCCCATGCCTTAACGCAAGCCAAAATTCCTCATAACGTACTGAACGCGAAACAGCACGAGCGCGAGGCGGAAATTATTGCCGAGGCGGGGCGCCCAGGTGCGGTGACCATTGCTACCAACATGGCCGGCCGAGGTACCGACATTATGCTGGGCGGGAATTTAGAGCAGGAGTTGCTGGCACTGGGATTGGACGCCAGCGACAGCGCCAAAGCCCAAGTGAAAGCGGCTTGGCAACAGCGCCATGATGCGGCGATAGCCGCCGGTGGGCTGCATGTGATTGGCACCGAGCGGCATGAGTCGCGGCGGGTAGATAACCAGCTGCGCGGTCGTTCAGGGCGCCAAGGCGACCCGGGTTCTACCCGCTTTTTCCTCTCACTTGAGGATAATCTCATGCGGGTTTTCGCCTCTGATCGGGTCGGTAGCCTCATGAAAAAACTCGGTATGCAGCAGGGCGAAGCCATTGAGCACCCGTGGGTTACGCGTGCGATTGAAAATGCCCAGCGCAAAGTTGAGGGGCATAATTTCGATCAACGTAAACACCTGTTGGACTACGACAATGTCGCCAATGAGCAGCGTAAAGTGATTTACGATCAACGCCGTGCCGTGATGGCCACCACGGATACCGCGGCCATTATTTCGCCTATGCGCCGTGAGGTCATAGCTGAGCTGTTCACTAAATACATTCCGGCCGAGGCATTAGAGGAGCAATGGGATATAGCAGGATTAACCCAAGTCTTGGCTGTGGATTTCGGCCAAGACATGCCCATCGCCGACTGGTTAGCCAGCGATAAGGAACTGCATGCAGAAAGCTTATTTGAAAAAATTCTAGCGACGCTGGAAGAAGATTATGCGGTTAAAGAGGCCATTGTCGGTACCGATTCGCTGCGGCAATTTGAAAAAGGGATTTTATTGCAAGTGCTCGATAGCCACTGGAAAGAGCACCTCGCGGCTATGGATTATCTGCGCCAAAGTATTGGTTTGCGTGGCTATGCCCAGAAAAACCCGACGCAGGAATACAAGCGTGAAGCGTTTGAAATGTTCAGTCGCATGCTCGATGAATTGAATTTGAATGTGATTAAAGTGCTTAGTCGCTTAACCATAGCGCCCAATCCGGCAACGGGTGAAACCGTACTCGATGAGCTGCTCGATGAGGTGGTCGAGGCGCAATATTTTGACGAAAGCCAATTGCAGTTGCGGCATGATTCGGTCGATGGGTCTGCCCACGACGCGCCAGCGCCGGCGGATCAGGCGCCCGTTCGGGTTGAGCCAAAGCTGGGTCGCAACGATTTATGCTGGTGCGGTTCGGGTAAAAAATACAAACACTGTCACGGCAAATTAGTCTGAGGCGGGTTTAATCGTTAAAACGGCGATAAAAATCTTAATACAAGGAATTAAAGGATTGGCTATGAATAAATTGGGTTTAGGCATTGCGGTGGTCGTGATCGGTGGGTTGGCGGCAGTGCCTTATATCACCGGGGTGGTGATTGAGCGGCAGCTCTCGGGGATGAAAGCCTTGCCAGGTATGGGGGCGGGCGGGGTGTGGTCGGTGGATTCCTATCAGCGCGGCTATTTAAGCTCCGAGGTCACCTCAAGCTTAACTTTCAACACCGGCGATGAGCAGGTGGTGCTTCATTTTAAGCAGGACATTAGTCAAGTGCCGAGTTGGGATGGCCGTTATGCCAGCATTCGCAGTGTTTGGGTGCCCGATACCAATGTTAAGCCTGAAGTGGAAAAGCTATTTAATGGCAAGGAACCTGTGGTGTTTAATACCGCACTTAATATTTTGGGTGGCTCGCATACCCGGGGCGATATAGCGCCGGTGAACGTTGAGGGGTTGGATTTTAGTGGCGGCAAAGTCACCATTGATACCGCCCGTAACGGACATTTCGGTTATGGCATGGTGATTGATAACTTTTCAGCTATTGACCCAGAGAGCCGCACGGGCTCAGATATTCCTGTGGTACTAAAAGGGATTAATTTAACTGCCGAGGGGCAGATGGCTGCCAATGGTATTGCTTGGGATGGTCAAGCCGAACTTAAAGTCGCGTCCCTTTCAAAAGGGCAAGAGGGCTCGATTCAGGGTTTAGGCATTACCATGAGTTCTAAACGCACTGGTGATGACTTTGCCGTTACGACGGGTTTTGATGTGGCTAAGGCCGATTTCCCGAATATGCCGGCGGCTTCGAGGAATATGACAAACTTAGCCTACCATTTCAGCTTATCCCGACTGGATGCACTCGCCATTGAAAAAATTTATATGCAAATTCAGCAGGCGCAAAAACAAGGGAAGACGGATCAAAAGCAGCTCACACAAGCCATGACCCTAACTTTGATGAGTGAGATGCCTGCGCTCTTGAACCGAGGGCCCCAATTTGAACTTAAACCGGCCCGCATGACCATGCCTTCTGGCGATGTGGTGTTGAATTTCTCTGTCGCATTGCCACCCGGTCACGCGACTGAGGTGATGAGTAACCCTATGAGCCTGCTTAATCTGCTCGATATGCAGGGCGATTTTACTGTACCGCAAGCCGCACTGAAGGCGATGCTCAGCGAATCGGGGCAAGCCGATGATGATACGCAGCTCAATGCGCTGATTCAGGCGGGTTATGTGTCTCGTGATAACGGCCTGCTTAAAACCAAATTTACCTTTAAATCGGGTCACTTAACGATTAACGACAAGCCATCCGATGATTTGCTTGGCAGCTTGGGGGCTTTAGTCCCCCGGTAGTTTTTTGCGTGGTTATGCTGATTACGGCCTCAAAATGGGGTCGTTTTTATTTTATTTGATGTCGAGGTTTCCCATGCCCGTTGGATTACATGCCCCTGTGCCCGGTTCATTAAAGCCCATTCCCGGCATTGCGTTGGGCATTGCTCAAGCCGAGGTTCGAAAGCCCAATCGGGATGATTTACTGGTTATCACCCTGCCTTCGACGGCAACGGTGGCGGGGGTGTTTACCCAAAATAAATTTTGCGCCGCGCCGGTGCAGCTTTGCCGGCAATTTTTGGTGATGAGTGCAGAGACGGGCTTGCCGCCGCGCGCGCTGATTATTAATACCGGAAACGCCAATGCGGTGACCGGCGAGGAGGGTTTGGCGCGGGCGTCCACGGTTTGTGCCGAGTTGGCCAAGCAGTTAGGTTGCACGCTTGAGCAAGTGTTGCCGTTTTCAACTGGCGTGATTATGGAACCCTTGCCGGTGGAGCGGATCATCGCGGGCATTCCGGCCGCGCTGCACAATTTGCATGAAGACAACTGGCTGCGGGCGGCGGGCGCTATTATGACCACCGACCTCGTGGCCAAAGGGATGTCCACCACCTGCCAAATTGAAGGTCAAACCGTGACCGTGACCGGTATTGCCAAAGGTTCGGGGATGATTCACCCAAATATGGCAACCATGCTGGGCTACATCGGCATCGATGCGCGCGTGCCGCAGGCGGTATTGCATACCTTGTTAAGCACGGTGAGTGATGAGAGCTTTAATCGTGTGACTGTGGATGGTGATACCTCAACCAATGATTCCTTTATGTTGCTCGCCAATGGCCGCCTTGATGCGCCGTTGATTGATGCCATTGAGGGTACGGCCTACCAAACCTTATATGCAGCAGTTAAGCGCGTGGCGGTGTATTTGGCGCAGGCGCTCGCGCGTGATGGCGAGGGGGCGACCAAATTTGTCACCATTGTGGTGGAAGAAGGGCGCCATGCCGCCGAGTGCGTGCAAATTGGTAAAGCAATTGCCCATAGCCCCTTAGTTAAAACCGCATTATTCGCATCGGATCCCAATTTGGGGCGAATTTTAGCGGCCATTGGCTACGCGGGCATTGCTGATTTGGATGTGAGCCGAGTCGGTTTATGGCTCGGGGATGTGGAGGTTGTGCGACTGGGCGGGCGTAACCCTGAGTATATCGAGGCCAATGCTGCGGCCGTGATGAAGCAAGATGATATTACGATGCGCATCACCTTGGGGCGGGGCACTGCGCAAGGTCAGGTTTGGACCTGCGATTTCTCTTATGACTATGTAAAAATCAACGCGGAATACCGCTCTTAAGTTGTGACCAAAACCTGTGAAACTCAGATCGCGTTGGCGGTTATTCCCGCCGGTTTTGATGCCGCCGGTGGCTCGCAGTATTGGTTTGAGCGTCGCCCCAGTGGGGTGGATTTTGCCGGTATGCTGGCATTGCCCGGGGGCAAAGTGGCTGAGGGTGAAACGCCGCCTCAAGCCTTAGCGCGCGAGCTTCGCGAGGAGCTGGGTATAACCCTCACCCAAGCCCGCTTATTAATCGAAATTCCTTGGGTTTATCCCGCTGTGCCGCCTGCCGTGCCAAAGCGTTTGCGGCTCTGGGTTTATCGCGTGGAATCTTGGCTGAACCAATCGCAAACCCCCATTCAAGGCAGTGAAGGCCAAGCGGTGATGCCGGTCTTAATCGATTGCACCCAGGCGCGCGCCCTCATGGCACAGTTGCCCGCGGCCAATCGTGGGATCGTCGCCGCGCTCTGCTTGCCGCCGCGCATCGCCATAAGCCAGCCGTGTGCAGCGGGCGACTTGGGGTTTGAAGCCTGGCTTACCAGCTTGCAGGCCACGGCAACCTTATTGCATTCGCGTTTTAAGGGCGCGGCAGTCATGCACCTGCGACCGCAGCGGGATTTAAGCCGCCATGAGTGGCAGCGCGCGGTGGCTGTGGTTCAGGCGCAGCGGGTGCCGGTTTGGGTGAATGCGGATTTAGCCATCGCGATGGCCTCGGGCGCCGATGGCGTGCATCTTAATCGGGCGCGATTGTTTACGGAGCCTAAGGAGGCGGTGCTGGCATGGCAAAGCCTGAACCGTTGGGTGAGTGCCTCTGGGCATAATGTAGGTGAAATTGATCGAGCCAACCAGTTGGGCGTGGATGCCGTGTTGATTTCCCCCGTGCTGCCAACGCCAAGCCACCCCGATGCGCTGGGTATCGGTTGGGCAAAATTTGCCGATTTAGTGCGAACAGCCACCATGCCCGCCTATGCCTTGGGCGGGGTGAGTGAGGCGAATTTGGCCGAAGCGCAGGCGCTCGGTGCGCAGGGGATTGCGGCAATTCGGGGCTATGGGGTGCCCAATTGAGCCGATGCGCCCCCCTGTGGCATGGGTTTTTTTGACTAAAAGCGGGTGACTTATCGCTTGAGAAAGTTGCTTGCCAGCCCGCCGAGCAGCCCGCCCAAAGCACCCAAACCACCTTGGCCTTGCGTAGCGGATAATAACTGCCCGCCGCTTGATGATTGATCAATCACTTGCGGCAGCAGGTTTTGCAAACCTTGAAGTGCCTGCGCTTGGCTTAAGCCTAAACGTTCAGCGAAGGCGGCAATTTTGTCACTGCCCAGTGCGTTGGCCAGCGCGTCGGCGGATACCGGCTCGTTCGCACCATCACCCAACCACGAAGCGACGGCACTGCTCAAACCGCCTTGCTGCAATTGCGTGACAATTCCAGATAAATTCAGCCCTGATAGCAACGATGAGGGGGCGTTTTGGATTGCACCATCGGGATGTGTGCTGCCATTGAGCAAAGAGCCCATGGCGCCGGTCAAGTCGTTGAGATCGACTTTACCATCGCCATTTTGATCAAAAGAGGTGTTGGCTAGGTTTAATAATGCCTGTAAATCCATGGGGTGAATCCTTAACATCTGGGTGAGTTGGTTTTTATGATCTTTTTCGTGTGCAACGGCAGCGAAAGTACCTAATTTATATCTCAATGGGATGAAAAAGGGATGAACCTTGAGCGCAGCTTAAATTTAGTCGGGTTTGAAGCCTGAGCTAATAGGATAGCGGCGGTCGCGGCCAAAGGCTCGCCTGCTGATGCGAATGCCGGGCGGTGCTTGGCGGCGTTTATATTCGTTAATTAAAATCAACCGCACAATGCGCCGCACGATGGTTTCGTCAAGGCCGGATGCAATCATGTCCGCAACGGATTGATCTTCCTCGACAAAAGCGATAATAATGGCATCTAAGAGGTCATAGGCGGGCAGGGCATCTGAATCCTTTTGATCGGCACGCAGTTCGGCCGAGGGTTCGCGTTCAATGATGCGGGTGGGAATGGGCAAAAACTCGGTGGTACGGTTTGCATTGCGCCAGCGAGCCAACGCATAAACCAATGTTTTTGGCACATCTTTAATCGGCGCAAAGCCCCCCGCCATATCGCCATACAAGGTGGCGTAGCCCACCGCCATTTCAGATTTATTGCCGGTTGTGAGCAGCATGCGGCCAAATTTGTTGGAAAGCGCCATTAAGAGCACACCGCGCGCCCGGGCTTGCAGATTTTCTTCGGTTGCATCCTCCGCTAAGCCGGCAAATAGCGGGCTTAAGGTTTCGCGCAGGGTATTGAATACGGGTTCAATCGATAGGGTTTCGCAGCGCACGCCCAAAGTGGCGCATTGCGTTGCGGCATCATCTAGGCTCATCTGTGAGGTGTACCGGGAGGGCATGCGTACGGCCAGCACGTTATCGGCACCCAGCGCATCGACCGCAAGTGTTAGCACCAATGCCGAATCAATCCCACCCGATAACCCGAGCACGACGCCGTTAAACCCATTTTTGCCCACATAATCGTGGATGCCGGTGGTCAGCGCGCTATACACTTCGGCCTCGCCTTGTGGCCAGGGATGGGATGCGCCGTGCGCGGTAATTTGCCCATCGGCTGCCATATCGACCCAGCCTAAGTCTTCCTTGAATGCGGCGAGCGCGCTGACCACATGTGCACCCGTTGCCACAAAAGATCGGCCATCAAATACCAATTCATCTTGCCCGCCCACCAAATTCACGTACACAATCGGACAGCCTGACGCTTGGATGCGCTGCGCTACGACCTCGGTGCGATCATGGGTTTTATGGCGATGATAGGGGGAGGCGTTCAAACTCAAGATCACTTTAGCGCCTGCTGCCACGGCATCGGCAATGGGTTCATGCTCCCAAATATCCTCACAAATGGTAATGCCGAGCGCGACGCCGTCTATGGTGACGACGCAGGCGGCATCACCGGGCACAAAATAGCGTTTTTCATCAAACACACCGTAGTTAGGCAGGGCGCGCTTGGCATAGTGTGCAATGACTTGCCCCCGATCAATCACCAGCGCCGCGTTAATTAATTGCGTGCTGTGCGGTGTGCGGCGTTGAGGCGCGCCAATCACGACGGCGATATCCTGCGCGGCTGCAGCAATACGGGCAATTTGCGCGTTACATTGGGCTAAAAAATCAGCCCGCAAGAGCAAATCTTCAGGCGGGTAGCCGGTGAGGGTGAGTTCGGGAAACACGATGACGCGCGCATTGAGCTCTTGCTTGGCGCGCTGGAGTGTTTCAATCACCCGATCGGCATTGGCCACACAGTTGCCGACTTGAGTGCCAATCTGTGCAAGTGCAATGCGAATCGAGCCCGCTTGCGTCTCAGGGCAGTTCATACGTGCGATGCGCCTAAAAGTTCCGCCATGGCGCGTCCCATCGTGGTGGGGTCGCGCACGATGTGCACCCCAGCCGCCGCGAGGGTGCGGAACTTATCTTCTGCGCTGCCGCGCCCGCCGGAGATGACCGCGCCGGCATGCCCCATGCGTTTGCCACTCGGCGCCGTGGCACCGGCAATGTAGGCGACAACCGGTTTATTGAATTGTTCTTGAATAAAATGCGCGGCCTCTTCTTCGGCATTGCCCCCAATTTCCCCCACCATAATCACTGCATGGGTTTGCGGGTCGTCGGCAAAGAGTGCGAGGCAGTCGATAAAATCCATGCCATGGATTGGGTCACCGCCGATGCCCACACAGGTGCTTTGGCCTAAGCCTGCCGCGGTTGTTTGCGCGACCGCTTCGTAGGTTAGGGTGCCCGAGCGGGACACGATGCCGATTTTGCCGGGGCGGTGGATGGCGCCCGGCATAATGCCGATTTTGCATTCACCGGGGGTAATCAGGCCGGGGCAGTTGGGGCCTACGAGCCGCACATCAGGGTAATCGGCGGCCAACACGGCTTTTACGTTCAGCATATCGAGCACCGGAATGCCCTCGGTAATGCACGCAATTACCTCAATACCGGCATCGGCGGCCTCTAAAATGGCATCAGCGGCAAACGCGGCGGGCACATAAATCATGCTGGCGGTGGCACGGGTTTCTCGCACCGCATCGTGCACGGTATCAAACACGGGGCGATCTAAATGGCGCTGGCCGCCTTTGCCGGGCGTAACGCCGCCGACAAAATGGGTGCCATAGGCAATGGCCTGCTCGGAATGAAAAGTGCCTTGTTTGCCGGTAAACCCTTGGCAGATGACGCGGGTTTGTTGGTTGATTAGGATACTCATGCGCCCACTCCTTTAGTTTGCGATGGTGGGGTCTTTGATGTTTGAGATAGCTGCACGACCCGTGCTGCGGCCGCAGCTAAATCGTTTTCAGCAATTAAATTTAAGCCCGATTCAGCAAGCAAGCGCCGACCTTCGGCCGCATTGGTGCCCTCTAAGCGCACGACCGTGGGCAGCGTTAGCCCCACTTCATGGGCGGCGGCAATAATGCCATTGGCAATCAAATCGCAGCGCACAATGCCGCCGAAGATGTTCACCAAAATGGCGGTAACGCGCGGATTGGCCAGAATCAGCTTAAAGGCCGCGCTCACCTTTTCGGTGGAGGTGCCCCCGCCTACATCCAAAAAATTAGCTGGGCTGCCGCCGGCCGATTGAATTAAATCCATGGTGGCCATCGCCAAGCCCGCGCCATTGACCATGCAGGCGATTTCGCCGGATAGTGCGATGTAATTTAAGCCGCTGGCTTGCGCGGCGACTTCAGTGGGGTCTTCTTGAGTGACATCGCGCGCAGCGAACAGGGCTTTTTGGCGATAGCCGGCATTGCCATCGAGGGTAATTTTGGCGTCTACGGCTAATAAATCTCCGCCGGCAGTCACGGCGAGCGGGTTGATTTCTATTAAATCGGCATCGTGGCGAATAAAAGCATCGTACGCCCCCCGCAAAAGGGCGGGGAATTGCTTTAAGGCGGTATCAGTTAGGTTTAAGGCAAAGGCTAAACGCCGTGCCTGATAGCCCATCAAGCCCACGGTGGGGTTAATGTGCAACCGGAAAATGGCGTCAGGGTGATCGTTAGATACTTGCTCAATATCCATGCCGCCGTGCTGGGAGGCAATCACCACAATCCGTTGTGCGGCGCGATCAAGGGTGAGAGCTAAATACAATTCACGCGCAATAGCGCTGGCCGGTTCAATCAGTAACTGATGCACGGGTAATCCGGCGGGGCCGGTTTGATGCGTGACGAGCGTTTTGCCCAGCAATTGTGCCGCTTTTTCGCGCACGTCATCCGGCGAGTGGGCAATAAGCACCCCACCCGCTTTGCCGCGCGCGCCACTATGAATTTGCGCTTTGATGACCCATTTGCCGCCCACTGTGGGCGGGAGTTGATCGTCGGCCGCTTGCGCCGGATGCGTGATGGTAAGCCCGGGCGCGACTGGCACATTAAAGCCAGCGAGTAGGGCTTTTGCTTGGTATTCGTGTAAGTTCATGGCTGCTTTAATTCTGAGTGCAAAAATAAGCGTCTATTTTGGCTTACAGCGGCGATTGTGTATAGGGATTGTGGCGGTTTGTTCGCCTTCCCAGCGGTTTGGCGCAATTAATCGCCAGGGTTTGAACCCATCGTGCCCATTAAAAAGCCCTGCACTTGGCAGGGCTTTGGGTTGGGCGGCTAGCTAGTTTGCTAAGCTAATTAACTCGGGCGGGCAGATTAAATTTCGCCTTTTGACCCGCGCTCTAACATTTCCCACATGGTGTCGCGCACGGCTTTGGTCGATTTAATTAAATCTTCGTTACTGCCCATGTTTTGACCCATTTTTAGCATCATGTCCATGTTGAGGGTGGCAATCCACAGGGTGCCATCGGCTTTCTGGAAAACCGCAACGCGGCAGGGCAGATAGGCGGCCATGCTAGGAGCAAAATCAACCATTTTGCGGGCAGTTTCCGGGTTGCAATACGAGGCGATAAACAGGGTGCCGGTTTTGATGCCGCGCGCTTCGAGCTCAGATGATAAGGGCAGCTCACCGACGGCTTTGATGTTGCGCTCGGTGGCAACCGACTCTAATGCCGCTTTGACATCATCGAGTGTGAGGCCGGGTTGAACTTGCTTCTCCCAAATTGTGGTGTAGCCAATTTCGCCTTTGCTGGCAATCCAGCGGTTCAACATGACGGCGGTTTCATCGGCAGCACCGGGGGCTAAATTGGCTGCGGCGGCCATTAAGCCTTGGGGATTTTTGTTGATGACTTCAACAATCGGCTTCATGCCGGAGCTGAGCATACCCGGCATAATTTGCAACATGCCGGGCATAACGGCAAAAAAATAAGCGCCTGCCGCAATCGCTAAAATACCAATAAAGGCGAGTAAGTTACGAATCATGGTGGGGTTTCCTCGACTGGTGAGCCCAAGTCTATTGTGATTTTCTAAAGTGAAAGTTAAAGGCTGGCAAGGGTACCGCGCTGTGCAGGTAAACCAAGTCAATTATTTTTATTGATGGATGTATTCATGTGATTACAGCTATTAACTATTAGCTTTGCGCTTGGGGTTTTGCACGGCAATTCTCTGTTTAAGTTTCTAACGCGGGGTAAAATCACCAAAACGGAGTTGCAAGGCGGTGAGCGCCACAATCGGGGCGGTTTCGGTGCGCAGCACGCGTGGTCCCAGCGTGATGGGGGTAAAGCCTTGCGCGCAAGCGGTGGCGATTTCGGTTTGCGTAAACCCGCCCTCGGGGCCGATGAGGACGGCTATGCTGCGGGGTGGGGCGGTGGGCATTGGGTTTGTCGCGGTGATTTTGGGGTGCAAAATCCATTTCATCTCGCAGCCGGCGGCTAGGCTAAGCGCCTGCTCGAAGGGGGTTATGGGGTCGATCAAAGGGATAAAATTGCGCCCAGATTGCTCGCACGCACTAATGGTGATGTCGATAAACCGGCCGTGGCGTTTATCGGCGCGCTCGCCTTTGAGTTCCACCACGCTGCGCTGGGTGGTGATTGGGGTGATGCGAGAAACCCCCAGCTCGACAGCTTTTTGCACAACCCAATCCATTTTCTCGCCTTTGCCCATAGCTTGGAGGAGGTGCGTTTCAAGGGGCGACTCGACGCTTTGCTCAAAGGGTTCCCCTAGCGTGACTTGGCCAGACTTTTTATCAAAAGTAACCACGCCCTCGGCCACGCGGTTGGCGCCATTAAATACGGTGATGCGCTCCCCATCGGATAAGCGCAGCACGTTTTTTAAATAATTAAATTGCGCGGGCAGTAAGGCCACCTGCTCGCCACTTTGCCATTGGCCGGCTAAATAAACCCTCAGCGCGCACATGGTTAAGCGCGCGTTGCGGCGTTGACCGCGTTGAGGGTAGTGGTTGCCAGCATTTGCCATTCGGCATCGCTTAAAATATAGGGTGGCATCCAATAGAGTGTGTCACCGAGCGGCCGCAGTAGGACGCCGGCATCCAGCGCATGGCGATAGGCGCGCTGGCCTCGGCGCTCGCTGCGGGGGAAGGGGTGCCCATTTTTTGCGCATAAATCCATTGCAATCATCATCCCCCGGCGTCGCACATGCGCAAGGTTTGGGTGCTGGCGCAGGGGGGTAAGCAGGGTTTCTATCATGGCTGACCGAGCCTGGTTGTGTTTAATGACTTGATTTTGCTCGAACAAATCGAGCGTGGCGAGTGCGGCCACGCAGGCGAGCGGGTTGCCGGTGTAGCTGTGTGAGTGTAAAAACGCCCGGCTGGCGGGTGCCTCGCAGTAGAAGGCTTGATACAGCGTTTCGGTTGTGAGCACCGCGCACAGGGGTAAATAGCCGCCGGTAATGCCCTTCGATAAACACAAAATATCCGGCGTGATGTCGGCTTGCTCGCAGGCAAACAGGGTGCCGGTTCGACCAAAACCGACGGCAATTTCATCCGCAATTAAATGAATATTAAATTCATCACACAGTGCCCGCACCCCAGCTAAATACGCCGGTTCGTGCATGCGCATGCCGGCTGCGCATTGCACTAAGGGTTCGATAATGAGGGCGGCGACTTCATCGCTGTGATGCAAAAGCAGGGCGCGCAGGCCGAGCAAGGCGCGCTCGGTTACCATTGCACACGGCTCATCGGGCAGGGCTTGGCGGCAGTCGGGCGAGGGGGCAATGAGCGCAGGCTTGATTAATGGGGCGTAGGTTTCACTAAAAATCGCAATGTTGCCGACGCCCAGCGCCCCCAGTGTTTCACCGTGATAGCTGCCCTCAATGGCGATAAAACGGGTTTTGTTGGGCAAGCCTGTGTTTCGCCAATAGTGAAAACTCATTTTTAGCGCGGCTTCAATGCCGGATGATCCGTTATCGGTGAAAAATACCCGCGTGAGCAACGCCGGGGTAATCGCTTTTAAGCGTTCTGCCAGCTCAACTACGGGCGCATGGCTAAATCCGGCTAAAATAACGTGCTCAAGGGTATCGAGCTGGGCTTTGATGCGCGCGTTAATTGTGGGGTTGGCATGGCCGAATAAATTAACCCACCACGAGCCGATGGCATCTAAATAGCGCCGGCCATCAAAATCGATGAGCCACGCGCCTTCACCCCGCGCAATGGGGATGGGCGGCAGGGATTCGTGGTCTTTCATTTGCGTGCAGGGGTGCCACAGCACGGCTAAATCGCGGTTAATCCAGGCTTGATTAAGGCTCATTTTTGGGTTGGTCGGACAAGGAAATTACTGCTATCAATGCCGGTCACCTCAACGATGGTGCCGACGGGGAGATCCTCCCCGAGCACGCGCCAACGAGAATCGCCTACCCGAACCCAGCCTATGCCATTAACAATTGGGGCTTCGAGTGTGAACTGCCGGCCAATATATTGCTCGCCCCGACGATTGAGTGTGGGGTGGTCTGAGGTTTGGTTGCGCGGCCGGAAAACACGGCGCCCCAAAAGCACCGTCAACACGGAGAGCACAGCAAACAAACTTAACTGAACAGGCCAGCCCAAACCGGGCATAAAAAACACGGTGCCGCCAACGATGAGCGCGGCGCCGCCCATCCATAAAAAGAAGCTAGATGGCGCAAAAATTTCAACGACGGCCAGCATTAAGCCCACAATAAACCAGCCCCAATAATCAAATTGAATCATGATGGTCTGCCCGCTGTGCCGAAGTGAATCACCGTCTTATTGCGCGATTTGCCAACCATCGCTGCCTTTAACGAGGTGGAGCATGCGCGTGCTTTTTTGTGCACCGGCAAAAGGGGTGTTGACTTCGGTTTCAACATTGCAATTAAAGCCGGAGCCTGCTTCATCCTTTTGGCAGCCTAGGTTTTTAACCGATTTAATTTCAACCTTGGCCATTGCCGCACTAATTTGTGCGCCGCCGCCCATGCTGCTCGCCTGTGCCATCGCCTTGCTCATGCCCGCTTTTAAGGCCTGCTCAATATCGCTGGAGGAGGGTGCACCGCCCGAGCAGGCGGTTAACGCCAGTGCAGTCGATAAAATTAAAGTTGTGAAGTACATTTTGCGCATAAACAATTCCCAAATCAGTGGTTGACGTTAAGCCGGCTTTTTGAATGCTTCTTTGGCGAGTTCAGCAATGCCTTCCAGCGAGCCCAACATGTTGCTGGCTTCAATGGGGAGCATGATAACTTTTTGATTCGGCGCCGTGGCAACCGATTGAAAGGCCTCAATATATTTGGTGGCGACAAAGTAATTAATCGCCTGCACATTGCCGCCTGCAATGGCTTCACTCACTGATTTTGTGGCGTAGGCTTCGGCTTCAGCCAAGCGCTCACGGGCTTCGGCCTCGCGGAATGCAGCTTCTTTGGCGCCTTCGGCCTTCAGGATTTGCGATTGTTTTTCGCCTTCCGCCGTTAAAATAGCCGATTGCCGCTCGCCTTCGGCTTCTAATATGGAGGCGCGCTTATTCCGTTCCGCCTTCATTTGCCGACCCATGGCTTCGATTAAATCAAAAGGCGGCGTGATGTCTTTAATTTCAATGCGGGTGATTTTGGTGCCCCAAGGCGAGGTGGCTTCATCCACCACGTTCAGCAGGCGGGCATTGATTTCATCCCGGCGTGACAGCACTTCATCTAAATCCATGGAGCCCATGACGTTTCGAATATTGGTGATAACCAAATTTAAGATCGCGTAATCGAGCATGTGCACTTCATAAGCGGCGCGGGCAGGATCCAGCACTTGAAAGAACACCACGCCATCGACTTTAATCATGGCGTTGTCACGGGTAATAATTTCTTGTGAGGCGACATCGAGCACTTGCTCCATCACGTTGATTTTTCGACCAATCCTCTCGATATACGGCACGATAATGTTTAAGCCCGGCTCTAAGGTTTTGGTGTAGCGACCGAACCGCTCGACGGTATACATCATGCCTTGCGGGACTTGCTTGATCCCCGCAAATAGGGTGGCTGCGGCTAAAATCAGTAAAACAATGGCAAACGTTCCCATGAATACGACTCCTTAAAAAATTGCTTAAATTCCCCATATCTTGAGTGTGCGTATCCTAAATGACAATACCATTGAAACCCGCCGCGGGTTGGATTTAAGCGGGTGGGGTTTGCGGGGCGGTGGGAAGAACGCCGGCATCTTGGCAAAGGGCAATAATGGGCGCCGCTTGATTCATGGTGTAAAAATGCAGGCTAGGCGCACCAACCCGCACCAGTTCAGCCGTGAGATCAACCACCACATCGTGACCAAAGGCTCGCAGGCTCTCTGTGTCATCATGAAACGCTTCGAGCCGTTTGCGCAGCCAGCGGGGTAAATCGGCACCACAGGCATCCGAAAACCGCGCAAGCTGGGTGTAGTTGCTGATAGGCATAATCCCCGGCACGATCGGAATCGTAATTTGCCGCTTTTCACAGTCATCCACAAAGCGGCTATACGCCTCTATTGAATAAAAGTATTGGGTGATGGCACCATTCGCGCCTGCATCCACCTTCTCCTTAAAGTGCTGCAAATCAGCCGCAGCATTCAACGATTGCGGGTGAAACTCAGGATAAGCGGCCACTTCAATGTGAAACCCGTCACCGCTATGTTCCCGAATAAACGCAACCAACTCACTGGCGTAGCGAAAATCGCCCGGATCGCGCATGCCCGAGGGTAAATCGCCCCGCAAGGCGACAATGCGTTTAATGCCCAGCGCTTGGTATTGATCGAGTATGGCCGCAATGCCCGCGCGGGTGGAGCCGATGCACGATAAATGCGGCGCGGCAGGCACGCCAGACTCTAATTGAATGGCGGTTACGGTAGCAAAACTGCGCTCTTGGGTTGAACCGCCCGCGCCGAAGGTCACCGAGAAATACTCAGGCCGAAGTGCGGTGGTTAATTCCGTGGTGATGGCGCGCAATTTAGCCGCGCCCTCATCCGATTTGGGCGGAAAAAACTCGCAAGATAAAGGAATTGTCATGCTGTTGCCTCTGAAGGTAGGCCGGATTAGTACCGGTAGCTATCGGGCTTATAGGGACCATCGACGGATACGCCGAGATACTCGGCTTGCGCGGGGCTCATGCGGGTTAACACTCCGCCAAACCCGGCCACCATGTAGCGTGCTACTTCTTCATCTAAGGCTTTGGGCAACACTTCAACCCGCAATAACGCCGCTTGGCGTTCGGCTGTTTGATCGGCAAATTTTTCTCTAAATAAATGCAGCTGCGCCAGCACTTGATTCGCAAATGAGCCGTCCATGATTCGGCTGGGGTGGCCTGTGGCGTTACCGAGGTTCACTAAACGACCTTCGGATAACAAAATCAGGTAGTTGTCGGTATCGAGGTTGGGCTCACTGCCGGGGGCAGTTTCGCGGTAAACCTTGTGGACTTGGGGTTTGATTTCTTCCCAGAACCAATTTTTGCGCATAAATTCGGTATCAATTTCGTTATCGAAATGGCCGATATTGCTGACCACAGCGCCATTTTTGAGTGCTTTGAGCATCGGCGCATCGCAGACATTAACATTGCCGGTGGTAGTGACGATAAGATCAATTTTACCGAGTAACGCGTGATCCACGCCGCGGTCATCTCCGGTATTCACGCCATTGAGGTAGGGCGACACCACCTCATAACCATCCATGCAGGCTTGCATGGCGCAGATGGGGTCAATTTCAGTGACTTTAACAATCATGCCCTCTTGTCGCAGCGAGGCGGCTGAGCCTTTGCCCACATCGCCGTAACCTATCACCAGCGCTTGCTTGCCAGAGAGCAAATGATCGGTTGCGCGCTTGATGGCATCATTTAATGAATGACGGCAGCCGTATTTATTATCATTTTTGGATTTGGTGACCGAATCATTGACGTTGATGGCGGGGATTTTCAGCGTGCCGGCATTGAGCATGTCGAGCAGGCGATGCACGCCCGTGGTGGTTTCCTCAGAGACGCCATGAATGCCCGCAAGGAGCTCTGGGTGTTTTTGGTGAATAACACCCGTTAAATCGCCGCCGTCATCCAAAATTAAGTTCGGCGTCCAGCCATCAGCGCCGCGCACGGTTTGCTCAATGCACCACCAATATTCTTCTTCAGTTTCACCTTTCCAAGCAAAAACCGGGATGCCCGCCGCCGCTATGGCCGCTGCCGCATGATCTTGCGTGGAAAAAATATTGCACGATGACCAGCGCACGCTTGCGCCAAGATCAACCAGAGTTTCAATCAGCACGGCGGTTTGAATCGTCATGTGCAAGCTGCCCACGATACGCGCGCCTTTAAGGGGCTGCGCCGCGCGATATTGGGCACGGATGGTCATGAGCGCGGGCATTTCACGCTCGGCAATACGAAGCTCTTTGCGACCAAATTCGGCCAGCGAGAGATCGGCGACTTTAAAATCAGTGAAGGGAAGGGCGGGTTTGTTCATCGGGTTTTCCTCAGTCCAACAAAAAACCTGCGATAAGGGGCAGGTTTTTTTGAGCGCGGTTGAAATGAAATCCGGTTTTCTCAAGCCTCACCCCGAGCCGGGGTTGCAGCGCTCCTTGAGAAAACGGCAGGTAATTGATAAACGATTATAGCCCGGCATCAGCGCGGAGTGCAGCCGCTCGATCGGTTTTTTCCCAGGTAAAATCGGCATCTTCGCGGCCAAAATGGCCATAAGCGGCGGTTTTAAGATAAATGGGGCGGATTAAATCCAGCATTTTTACAATCCCATACGGGCGTAAATCAAAATGGGTGCGCACCAGTTCAGTGATTTTATGATCTGAAATTTTGCCGGTGCCGAAGGTATCAATGCTAATTGAAGTGGGTTCAGCTACGCCAATGGCATAGGAAACTTGGATTTCGCAGCGATCAGCCAAGCCTGCCGCGACAATATTTTTGGCAACGTAGCGCCCCGCGTAGGCGGCAGACCTGTCCACTTTAGAGGGGTCTTTGCCTGAAAATGCACCCCCCCCGTGTCTTGCCATGCCACCGTAGGTATCTACGATAATTTTGCGCCCGGTTAAGCCGCAATCGCCCACCGGCCCGCCAATCACAAAATTACCCGTGGGATTGATGTGGTATTGAGTGTTGGCATCTAACCAATGCGCGGGCAGGGTCGGCTTGATGATGAGCTCCATCACTGCTTCAATTAAATCGCTCTGGCTCACCTCGGGGCTGTGTTGCGTTGAAAGCACCACGGCATCAATACCAACGGGCTTGCCTTTTTGATAGCGAAAGGTGATTTGCGATTTCGCATCGGGGCGCAGCCAAGGTAAGGTGCGGGATTTTCGCACCATGGCTTGGCGCTGCACGAGCCTGTGCGCATAGGTGATGGGCGCAGGCATCAGTACGTCGGTTTCGTTGGTGGCATAACCAAACATCAGGCCTTGGTCGCCCGCGCCTTGCTCTTCGGCGGAAAGCTTATCTACCCCTTGGGCAATATCAGAGGATTGTTTGCCGATGGCGTTCAAAACCCCGCAAGTGTTGCCATCAAAGCCCAGCTCAGAGCTGTTGTAACCAATATCGACAATCACTTTGCGCACGAGCTCGTCCACATCCACCCAGGCAGAGGTGGTCACTTCACCGGCCAATACCACAAACCCGGTTTTTACCAAGGTTTCGCAGGCTACGCGCGCATGAGGATCTTTGCTCAAAATGGCATCTAAAATGGCATCGGAAATTTGATCGGCAATTTTGTCTGGATGGCCTTCGGCAACCGATTCAGAGGTAAATAAGTGGGTATGCTCGCGGTGCGTGCTCATGAACAAAATCCTTAACGGGTGGATAGTTTGAAATCGGCGCAGAGTTTAGCAGGCTTGGCGCCGGTTTTTTGGGTGGTATGCGAGCAAAACCCCCGTGCGAGACAGGGGCAATCGGGTTTTAATAGCCGAAGGTGCCTTCAAGCAATTTTTCACTGCCCGCGTATTCTTGATCATTAGCCGGGGTGAACGCGCGCAATTGAGATGCTTTAAGCAACGCCTCGCCAGCAGGCGTTTGACTTAAGCTAATCAGCGCGTTTTGCAAGGCTTCCTTCGTGGCTGGGGACACAGCCGGGCTGACGCTAACCGCCAAAAAGGGCAAAGGCGCTGTCGTTGTGACTGTATTTAAGTTTGGGTATCCGGCGGCGATCGGGGTGGGAATAATAGCCGCATCAACCGCGCCACTGAGCACGGCATCAGCCGCCTCTCGGTTCGATTCTTTGGTCACTAAAATGGGCTGCTGCACGGGGTTGGGGAATAATTGATACAAGGTGAGCGCGCTCACCGAAGGTGAAGGCTGCACCGCGATTTTTTTGTTAATTAATTCAGAGGGGTCAAGTACCGCGTTGTTGGGGCCGGTGACGAGCGATTGCGTGACCGTGCCCTTAAGTTTTGCGATGACATGCCAATGCTGGCGTTGCACGCGAAAATCTGTCGTCGGTGCCGCATCAAGCGCAATATCAAAAGGCGATCCGGTGCGTGTGGCCTGCCAGAATGCCAGATAGTTAGGGAAGGTTTCGATTGTAATCGGCGTGCCGGTAAGCTCGCTGATTTTTGCCACCAATGGGCCAAAAGATTTCTCAATTTCGGCTTGCGGTAAAAACGGCGGGATCGCAAATTTCAACGCGCCCGCCTGCGCCGAGACGCCAAACACAAGGCCAATTATAAGCAAAGTGCTTTGGATCAGTAAGCCCCACATGCGGCGGCGGTGGTGTCTGATGGGTTGATAATTAAGCATTTTGATGATGTCCTTTAAGCTGAATTTTAGTTTTTTACGATAAGCGCCCTGCCGAGGCCAATTGAACCCCCGCCTTGGCATAGGAAGGTTGGCTGCAAGCCTTGAGTTTCCAAACGCAAAGCCGCGCGAAGACCGTTCAAGCGAAGGGTTTTCAATCGGGTGTTATCAAAAAGTAAAACGCGCTTTTTGTCCAATGCTGACTTGGCGTGGTTCCATAGGCGAAATTAATCAGGCGGCTGACCTCGTCCCGCGGCACTGTAAACCGCAGGTAAATGCCGCCGCCGCCGCCCGTGCTCGGTTTATGAGCGCTGTAAATACCGCTAAACGCGCCGTTGCTGGCATTTCCCTCGAAAAACTCATGATTCACTTGGTTGCCAACTGAGGCATTTGCGGTAACAATGCGAAAAGTTTTAGTTACCTATGGGCGCCCCCCGTCATTTTTAATTGGACGTGTTTGTTTTATGGGGCGTGGTAATTCAGTTTGCATCCTTACCTTTGAACTTTAAGACTGGAGAGACTTATGTCTACGCGTAGAGAGCTGGCCAATGCGATTCGTGCCTTAAGCATGGACGCCGTCCAAAAAGCAAACTCAGGCCACCCGGGTGCGCCTATGGGAATGGCCGACATCGCCGAAGTGCTGTGGAACGGCTATCTGAAACATAACCCCAAAAACCCCCATTGGCCCAATCGCGATCGGTTCGTTTTGTCTAACGGCCATGGCTCTATGCTCATCTACTCGTTGTTGCATCTCACCGGTTATGAGTTACCAATGGAAGAGCTTAAAAACTTCCGTCAACTGCACTCTAAAACCCCTGGGCACCCAGAATATGGCTACACGCCCGGCGTTGAAACCACCACCGGCCCCTTAGGCCAAGGCATTACCAATGCCGTAGGGTTTGCGTTGGCAGAAAAAATGCTGGCGGGTCAATTTAATAAACCAGGCCATACCGTTGTCGATCACTACACCTATTGCTTCTTGGGTGATGGTTGCATGATGGAAGGCATTTCGCATGAAGCCTGCTCATTGGCGGGCACCTTGGGTTTAGGCAAACTGATTGCCTTCTATGATGATAACGGTATCTCCATTGATGGCCATGTTGAAGGCTGGTTTACCGATGATACCCCCGCCCGTTTTGAAGCCTATGGCTGGCATGTGGTGCGCAATGTGGATGGCCACGACAGCGATGCGCTCGACGCGGCGATTCGCGAAGCGCGCTCGGTGAATGATAAACCCACCCTCATTTGCGCCAAAACTGTGATTGGTTTTGGTGCGCCGAACTTATGCGGCACCCACGATTGCCATGGCGCAGCGCTGGGTGAAGCTGAGGTTAAAGCCACGCGCGATAACTTAGGTTGGCACCACGAGCCATTTGTTATTCCCCCTGAAATTTATGCAGGTTGGGATGCCACCGAAGCAGGTATCAAAAACGAGTCGGCTTGGAATGACGCAATGAGCGCCTACGCCAAAGCGTACCCTGCCGAAGCGGCTGAGCTTAAACGTCGTTTGGCGGGAGATTTGCCGGCAGACTTCATTCCCAAAATGGATGCCTTCATTAACGAAGTTGCCGCAAAAGGCGAAACCATTGCCTCTCGTAAAGCCTCACAAAATAGCATTACGGCGTTAGCGGCTATTTTGCCCGAACTGGTCGGCGGCTCGGCTGATTTGGCGCCCTCAAATCTCACTACATGGAAAGGTTGCCGCGCGGTTACCGCCACAGAATCCGATGCAAATTACATCCATTACGGTGTGCGCGAGTTTGGTATGTCGGCCATCATGAATGGCATGGTGCTGCACGGTGGCTTTGTGCCGTTTGCCGCCACCTTCCTTATGTTCTCTGAATATGCGCGCAACGCCCTGCGTATGTCGGCATTGATGAAAATCGGTAGTATTTTTGTGTACACCCATGATTCCATTGGTTTGGGCGAAGATGGTCCAACCCATCAGCCGGTTGAGCAAATTGCGACCCTGCGCATGATCCCCCGCATGCAAACTTGGCGCCCCTGCGATGCAGTGGAATCGGCGGTTGCTTGGAAATCCGCCGTTCTGCGTCGTGATTCACCGAGCACCTTGATTTTCTCACGTCAAAATTTGGCGCACCAAGCACGCACGCCCGAGCAAATCGCCAACATTGCGCGCGGCGGTTACGTGCTGCGTGATTGTGCGGGCACGCCTGATCTTATCTTGATCGCCACCGGTTCTGAGGTAAGCCTTGCCATGGGCGCGGCGGATAAACTTATGGGCAAAAACGTGCGGGTTGTTTCAATGCCCTGCACCGAGCTCTTCGATGCCCAAGATGCCGCCTATCGTGAAGCGGTTCTGCCGAATGCGGTTCGTGCTCGGGTTGCCGTTGAAGCTGGCGTTACCGGTTTCTGGGGTAAATATGTGGGTCTGGATGGCAAAGTCGTGGGTATTGATACCTTTGGCGAATCTGCCCCAGCCGGTGATTTGTTTAAATTATTTGGTTTCACGGTGGATCATGTCGTTGCAACGGCTCAATCCATTCTGTGATTTGCCAATAGTCAAAGCCTGATTTGAACGCGATTCATTCATACGCTTTGGCAATTGCTTTGCGCCTTTAAATTGGGCGCGAGGCGACAATAAATTTCTAAAACCTTAAAAAATAACAGGGGTCTATTATGACAATTAAAGTAGGTATCAACGGATTTGGCCGGATTGGCCGAATGGTATTCCGTGCCGCAGCCCAAGATTTTCCAGAAATCGAAATTGTGGCAATCAACGATTTACTGGAAGCCGATTATTTGGCCTACATGTTGAAATATGATTCTGTGCATGGCCGGTTTGATGGCGATGTATCGGTTGATGGCAACTACTTAGTGGTCAACGGCAAGCGCATCCGCTTAACCGCAGAACGGGATCCGGCTAATCTTAAATGGAACGAAGCCGGCGTTGATATCGTGGTTGAATCAACGGGCTTCTTTTTAACCAAAGAAAGCTGCCAAGCCCACATCAATGCCGGCGCCAAAAAGGTGATCCAATCGGCGCCGTCAAAAGACGATACGCCGATGTTTGTTTACGGCGTAAACCATGAAAAATACGCAGGTGAACCGATTGTTTCTGCCGCTTCATGCACAACCAATTGCTTGGCGCCCATCGCGAAAGTACTCAATGATGCGTTCGGCATTAAACGCGGCTTGATGACCACCGTTCACGCGGCAACTGCAACGCAAAAAACAGTGGATGGTCCCTCCTCTAAAGATTGGCGGGGCGGTCGGGGTATTTTAGAAAACATCATTCCCTCGTCAACCGGTGCTGCAAAAGCGGTTGGCGTGGTGTTGCCTGAATTAAATGGCAAATTAACAGGTATGGCCTTCCGCGTACCGACGTCTGATGTGTCGGTTGTTGATTTAACCGTTGAATTGAACAAAGAAACCACCTACGCCGAGGTTTGCAAAACCATGAAGGCCGCCTCTGAAGGCGCACTCAAAGGCGTGTTGGGTTATACCGACGAAGCGGTGGTTTCTACCGATTTTCGGGGTATCTCGCAGCCATCCATCTTTGATGCTAAAGCGGGTATTCAGCTGGATTCGACCTTTGTTAAAGTGGTTTCTTGGTATGACAACGAATATGGCTACACCTGCAACTTAATGCGCATGCTTAAGGTGATTGGCTAATGGTTGAAAAGTGCGCGCGCTAATGGCGCGCGATAAAAACCGCAATCTATCGACAGGGTTAAATTTCCTGTCGATATTCAAATTTTAAATTGTTTGCTTTACGAATCCGTAAATCAAACCATTTAACTTTGACACTTTAAATTTTGTAGGGAGCTTATTGCATGCCTAGTTTTTTACGTATGACCGATCTTGATTTAGCGGGCAAGCGGGTATTTATTCGAGCCGATTTGAATGTGCCTGTAAAAGACGGCAAGGTCACTTCGGATGCGCGGATTACCGCCTCGATGGCGACCATCAAATTTTGCATGAATGCAGGCGCTAAAGTCATGGTGACCTCGCATCTGGGGCGCCCAGAAGAGGGCGTTTATTCCGAGGAAAACTCGCTGGCACCGGTTGCCACCGAGATGAGTGCGAAATTGGGCAAATCGGTTCGTTTGATTAAAAATTGGGTTGATGGCGGGTTTGATGTCGCCAATGGCGAGGTGGTGCTGCTGGAAAACGTGCGCTTTAATGTGGGTGAGAAGAAAAACCTAGACGCCACCGCGCAAAAATATGCCGCCTTGTGCGATGTGTTTGTAATGGATGCCTTTGGCACGGCGCATCGGGCTGAAGGCTCAACCCACGGTATTGCCAAATTTGCCCCGGTCGCTTGCGCGGGTATTTTACTGGCCGGTGAACTCGAAGCGCTCGATAAAGCCCTAGCCAACCCCGCTCGCCCCATGGTGGCCATTGTGGGTGGCTCGAAGGTTTCAACCAAACTCACCGTCTTAGAGGCACTCGCAGAAAAAGTGGATCAAATGGTGGTGGGCGGCGGCATTGCCAACACATTTATTAAGGCCGTGGGGCATAACGTGGGTAAATCTCTGTGCGAGGAGGATTTAGTGCCCACCGCGCAAGCCTTGATGAAAAAAATGACCGCACGGGGTGCCACTATTCCGGTCGCAGTGGATGTGGTGGTCGGTACCGAACTGCCGTTTTTACCGGGCAATGAGCATACCCCCGCCACGATTAAACCGGTTGATGATGTTGACGACAACGAAATGATTTTCGATATTGGCCCCAAGTCAGCCCAAGAATTAGCCGACATCATCATGCGCGCGGGCACCGTGGTATGGAATGGTCCGGTGGGCGTTTTTGAATATGATCAATTCGGCGCTGGCACCAAAACCATCGCTCAAGCAATTGCTCAGACCAAAGCCTTTACGTTGGCCGGTGGGGGCGATACGATCGCAGCCATTCAAAAATATGATATCTACGATCAAGTCAGTTACATTTCTACCGCTGGCGGTGCTTTCCTTGAGTATCTTGAAGGGAAAACCTTGCCTGCAGTGGCCATTCTTGAACAACGCGCCGCATCTTAAAGGAAATTTATGCACGTTTTAAATCCTCCGGGTTATTTGACAACATCTCGCCGCACCAAAATTGTCGCAACCTTGGGTCCTGCTAGTGATTCCCCGCAAATTATTTCAGATTTAGTGCGCGCGGGCGTTGATGTTGTTCGGCTTAACTTTTCCCACGGCAAAGCCGCCGATCATCAACAACGTGCGGAAATGGTACGCAAGGCGGCTCAGGAGCAAGGCCGGTATGTCGCCATTTTAGGGGATTTGCAAGGGCCTAAAATTCGGATCGACCGATTCAAAACCGGTAAAGTGGAGTTAGCCGAAGGCGCTGCCTTTGTGTTGGATGCCGAATTAGATCGAGATAGCGGCGATGAAACCAGGGTGGGGATTACCTACAAAGCGTTGGTCACCGATTCCCGCAGTGGCGATGTGTTGCTGCTGGATGACGGGCGAATCGTGCTGCGCGTTGAGTCCGTTCAAAGCAGTAAAATTCACACCACGGTGGTGGTGGGTGGTGAGCTTTCGAATAATAAAGGCATTAATCGTCAAGGCGGCGGTTTGTCTGCGCCTGCGATTACGGACAAAGATCGTGAAGACATAAAAACCGCCTCGTTAATCGGAGTGGATTATATCGCGGTATCGTTTCCCCGCTCAGGTGAAGACATACACGAAGCCCGGCGCTTGTTGCAAGCAGCGGGCTGCAGTGCGCACATCGTGGCTAAAATTGAACGCGCTGAAGCAATTGAATGTATTAAAGATATTATTCAAGCCTCTGATGCCATCATGATTGCCCGGGGTGATTTGGGTGTGGAAATTGGCGATGCCGAGCTTCCTGCTGTGCAAAAAGCCTTTATCCGTATGGCGCGCGATATGAATCGCCCGGTGATTACCGCCACCCAAATGATGGAAACCATGATTACTAACCCGATTCCCACTCGGGCGGAAGTATTCGATGTGGCTAATGCAGTGCTCGATGGTACCGATGCGGTTATGTTGTCGGGTGAAACGGCGGCAGGTAAGCATCCCGTGCGTGTGGTTGAAACCATGGCGCGTATTTGCCAGCGAGCCGAATATCAAATTGAAGCCAAGCGCACGCAACCCCCCTTAGATATTCCATTTGAGCGAATCGACCAGGCGATTGCGTATTCTGCGATTTATACCGCCAATCACTTAGATGTGACGGCGATTGTGGCTTTAACGGAATCGGGCGCCACACCGCTGTGGATGTCGCGCGTATCAACCGATATTCCCATCTATGCGTTTACCCGCAATGAGGTGGCCGCGCGGCGCGTGGCACTGTATCGCGGTGTTCAAGCGGTGCATTTCCCTTATGAATCGACCGATCATGCCGAAGTGAACCGCATGGTGATTGAAGCCTTAACGAAGATGGAGCGTCTGGATGATGGTGATATTGTCATCATTACGAAAGGCGATTTAATGGGTGAAATGGGCGGCACCAATGCCATGAAAATTGTGCGTGTTGGGCAAATTATCAACCCCGACTAAGTTTATTCGCCGCGATAGCGCGGCGTTTTTTCGTGGGTGTGGCTTGGGCTTTTTTGACTGATTTTTGGGCTTGATTTTTATTTTTAACCTCACTGGAGAGACAGAATGGCGCTTATTTCCTTACGTCAATTATTAGATCATGCGGCAGAACATGCCTATGGCATGCCCGCGTTCAATGTCAACAACATGGAACAAATTCACGCAATTATGCAAGCGGCGGATGCGGTCAACAGCCCGGTCATTTTGCAAGGTTCAGCCGGCGCTCGCTCTTATGCCGGCGAGCCTTTCCTGCGCCATCTCGTGCTGGCTGCGGTTGAAATGTACCCCCACATTCCGGTGGTGATGCACCAAGATCACGGCGCTGATCCGGGCGTATGCTTCCGTGCCATTCAATCGGGTTTTAGCTCGGTGATGATGGACGGCTCACTCATGCCCGATATGAAAACCCCCTCATCGTTTGAGTACAACGTGGAAGTGACCCGTAAAGTTGCCGAAATGTCGCATTTTGTTGGCGTATCGGTTGAAGGTGAATTGGGCTGCTTGGGTTCACTTGAAACCGGCAAAATGGGTGAAGAAGATGGTCACGGTGCTGAAGGTGAGCTTGATCACTCGATGCTGTTGACGGATCCTGAAGAAGCGGCTGAATTTGTTAAACGCACCGATGTGGATGCTTTGGCTATTGCCATCGGCACCTCACATGGCGCGTACAAGTTCACGCAAAAGCCCACGGGTAAAGTGCTGCGTATTGATCGGGTGAAAGAAATTCACGCGCGCATCCCCAATACCCATTTGGTGATGCACGGTTCGTCCTCGGTGCCTGAAGATTGGTTAGAAATTATCAACAATTACGGCGGCGATATGGGTCAAACCTATGGCGTACCGGTGGAAGAGATTGTTGAAGGCATCAAATACGGCGTGCGTAAAGTGAATATCGATACCGATTTACGCATGGCATCAACCGGGGCGATTCGCAAACACCTGCATGATAACCCCGCGAACTTTGACCCACGTAAATTCTTCAAAGAAGCAACGAAAGCCATGAAAGGCATTTGCCAAGCCCGTTTTGAAGCGTTTGGTGCCGCCGGTAAAGCGTCATTAATCAAGCCCATCAATCTGGACGATATGCATAAGCGTTATGCCTCGGGCAGCTTAAAGCAGCAAATTAAATAACTTTTAGTTTAATTCACAAATAACCCGCGTTTATCGCGGGTTTTTTTATGGGCATCGGCCAAATTGCTCGGGTTTGGCAAAACAGGCTGGGCGGTTAGCACGCCTGCAATCGGTTATAACGTCTGCGCTTTGAGCACGCTGCCGGGTTGTTTTTTTGCCTGCGACTTAATCAGGCTAATTTGTTCGGTGAGGGTTTGGCTGTGAATAGCGTAGTGTGCCGGGCGGGTTAATGCGGCGAGTGTAAGGCTGCAAAAAGGGTATTGTTTTGGCCGGCCTTCTCGATCGGTGGTTTCGATAAAGCCGCGCGCTTGATCCACTTCATCGTACAAGGTGGGGATTTTCTGATCGAACGCTTGGATCATGTGCGCGCATTGCCCGCGCCAATCGGGCGATTGAAATAAAATTACAAAATCATCGCCGCCCACATGGCCTAAAAAATCGTGGGCTGGGTGAATATGATCGTTCAAAATTTGCGCTAAGAGCAGCAGCACGCGATCACCGCGTTGATAGCCGTAATAATCATTAATCGCCTTGAAATAATCGAGATCGGCATAAACCAAGGTAAAGGCGGTGCCGGTTTCAAGCCAGCTGCTGAGCGCTTCATTGATGGGTACATTGCCCGGCAAGCCACTTAACGGGTTTAAGTGTTGCGCTTGGCGCACTTGCTCGGTGGTGTATAAGCGCAATAAATCAATTAGTTGGCCTACGCCGGCGTAGGCTCGTTGCCGAGTGATGATAAATACATCATGAAAGTTTCGATGATCGCGCTCGCTTAATCGGCGGCTTAATAGCGTGAGCGATTCGGATTCATCCACAATGACCGGATGCTGATCCATCAGGCGGCTAATCGAGCGGCGCTCATTTAAGGGGCGGCCGTAAGGGCTGGCATATAGGTTCATTAAATCGTGCCGCCAGGCAATACCCACGGGCAGGCTGCCATCTAAAACCGGTAGGGCGCGTAATTGGGCATCGGCGAGAAACAATGCCATGACCGCATCGAGGCGCTCGGTTATTTGCACGCAGGGCGCTGGCTGAATCAGGGTTTGAATCAAGCGTTGCTGGGTTCGGGCGCCGTTTATATTCGAGCTAAGCTGCGCCAATAGCTCATCGGATAGCGTCCGAATTGGGTTCGCGCTTGGTTGGCCGAACAGATACCCTTGCAGAAAATCAACACCGAGTTCAACCAGCACCCGTGCCTCTGAGCTAAGCTCAATACCTTCAGCCACCACCAGCGCCCCAGATTCTTTGGCGAGCTGAACCACTGAGCGAACAAATCGATATTTTTTTGGGTTTTGGTCAATGCCGCTTAACATCGCGCGATCAATTTTGACAATATCGGGCTGGCGATCTAGCCAATGCAGCAAGCCGTTGTAACCGGCGGCGAAATCATCCAGAGCCAAGGTAACCCCGCGTAGGCGCAATTGATCTAAATTGCGTTGCAAAATCTGCGGCTGCTCAGTGGTGTGCTCCTCGGTTAATTCAATCACAAGCCGTTGATAGGGCAGGGCATGGTTGCGCAAGGCATCCAGCAAATTTTCTACTGAAAACTTAGGGTGGCCCAAGGCTTCGGGGGATAAATTGACAAATAGCCGGCCATTGAGTTTAAGCGCGGTAAATTGGGTAATGGCTTGAATCGCTAAATGAAATTCCAGCTGTAATCGACGATTGGCGGCCGTGGCGATCGTAAGTAAATCACCAATATGGGCAAAACCTGTGGCTTTCGGTGGGCGAGCTAAGGCCTCGTAGCCATAAATTTCGAGGTTCATTACATCAATTAACGGCTGAAATGCCATGGCAATAGATTGGCTGGCAATTAACTGTTCAATTCGTTGGGTTGCGCCTAAGGCGCTGATTTGTGCCTCTAAAAAAGAGATCGCGGTGGGCGGGTTCAGTATAAATGCGGGCGGGTGGTTTTGCGTGGGTGCAGGATTGGTTGTTAAAAAATCATTAATAAAATCATAAGACTGTGTGGGTTTTTGCATAAGGTTACGATCTCCAAAGCGGGGCGGCACCCAAGCTAAGCTCAGGCATACGGTGGCAGATCACATCCCCAGGCTCATAATGAGAAGGGCTGCGAGCATGTCAGGTGCGCGTGACAATTCAGTGAATGGGGCGGCGGCTTGCGGCTTTGTGGGCTTATGTGTGTAAATTTGGCTTATAAAATTGTTTATCCCCAAAGCAATGGCGATAATGGCAAACTTAGAAAAATCGGTAACGGACATCTCTCATGCAAGACGATACCTTGGTTGCAGCCGTTGATCTCGGCTCGAATAGTTTTCATATGTTGATTGCCCGAGTGCATGGCGGCCAAATTCAAATCATCGACCGCATGAAAGAAATGGTGCGGCTCGCCGGGGGGTTACAGCCGGATGGCAAATTGGCCGAAGATGCCATGGAACGCGGCATCGCCTGCCTTACCCGCTTTGGCCAGCGCTTGGCGGGTATGCCACGGGGTAGTGTGCGCATTGTGGGCACCAATACGCTGCGTGCCGCTAAAAATGGCACGCAATTTATTAAACGCGGCGAGAAGGCCATCGGACATCCGATTGAAATTATCGCAGGGCGTGAGGAAGCCCGTTTGGTGTTTTTGGGCGTGGCGCAGAGTGAGGCGCCCATTGAAGGCCCCCGTTTGGTGGTCGATATTGGCGGCGGCTCAACTGAGTTGATTTTGGGTCAGCACTTAAGCCCGTTCAAAATGGAAAGTGTACCGATCGGCTGCGTGGCCTTGATGCGGGATTTTTTTGCCGACGGGATATTTAATGCCGAGCGGTTAGAGCACGCCAAAGTCCGCGCCGAATTAGAGCTTAGCCCCTACAAGGCCGCGTACCTGAAATCAGGCTGGGTGCAGGCGCAGGGTAGTTCCGGCACAGCGCGCTCATTGGCCAATGTCGCCAAAGCCAATGGTTGGGGTGATGGCACGATTACGGCCGCAGGTTTGCAGCGTATTTTAGCGGCGGTTTTAGCGGCAGGCTCGGTTGAAAAGCTTAAATTGCAGGGGTTATCGGATGACCGTAAACCCGTGTTTGTGGGCGGATTAATTGCCATGCAGGCGGTGTTTGCCGCGCTTAAAATCGAACAAATGCTGGTGAGTGATGGCGCATTGCGTGAGGGCTTGGTGTTCGACTGGCTCGATCGCAGCGATCATGATGACATTCGCCAAGCCACGGTGCAGCGTTTGCAGCGCTTATTTACGGTAGATGGCCGTCATGCGGCGCGCATTGCCAAAACCTCCTCAGTTCTATTGGCACAAGTGGCACCCGATTGGGGGCTTTCTTGTCAACCCGATGCCATTGATGCGCCGCGTTATGCCGAGTGGCTTGATATTGCCGCCCGGTTGCATGAAAT
>ERZ1669248.87-NODE-87-length-57055-cov-5.685544_pt1 | contig 57055 bp, 50 predicted proteins | sample MGYA00579296_ERZ1669248 | MGnify/ENA primary metagenome ERZ1669248 (study PRJEB41166, sample SAMN08046057) | hot springs metagenome | biome: hot spring; feature: neutral hot spring; material: thermophilic sediment; isolation source: thermophilic sediment from...
GTGCCCACCTGCAACAGATAGTCCGGCACGCCGCGACAGGTTAAGCCCAACTGCGCGAGCGAGCCCCGCCCCGCCCCGCCCCAAACACCAAATCCGTGGGCATCATCAACCACAAGCCAGGCATCAAATTCTTCCGCCAGCGCCATTAATGTCGATAACGGCGCCACATCGCCATCCATGCTAAAAACCCCATCGGTGAGGATCATTTTCACCCCCTCGGCCCGCATTAATTGCCGCCTTGCATCGTTCATATCCGCGTGACGATAGCGTAACAGCGTAGCGCCTGAAAGCTTGGCGGCATCATTGAGCGAGGCATGGTTGAGCTTGTCCGCAATCACCGTGTCACCCCGCCCCACCAAGCCGCCCACCACGGCTAAATTGGCCATATAGCCCGTGGATAAAAGCAAGGCACGCGGCACGGCCAGCCAATCAGCCAGTAAGAATTCCAGCTCAGAATGCGGCTCAAAATGGCCATTCACCAAGTGCGCCGCGCCCGCGCCCACGCCCCAGCGCGCCGCGCCCTGCTGCAAGGCCGCCACGAGCCTTGGGTGATTGGCTAACCCCAAATAATCGTTACTGCAAAACGTGATGCGCGCCTGCCCATTGATTTGCATCACCGCAGCTTGCGGGCTTTGCGCTATATGCAGTTTGCGCTCCAAGCCTTCAGCGCGGCGGGCATTTAACCACTGTGTCCAATCGCGGGTTGTGATAACTTCAATCCTCTTAAATAACCTTAAAACAGCCTATTTTTATGCGCTTGCCCGTTAATATTTTTCTGTGGACTTTTGGCGCCACCCTCTTGCCCGTTCTGGCCTTGGTGTGGGGGGTTACGGCCTTTAGTGAGCATCGCTTTCAGGCCGAAGTCAATCGAGAAATCGGCGATAACATCCAAGCACTCACCGGTGAAATTAATAACCGCCTGCGCTACGAGCGCGAAGTGCTGCGGGGCATCGCCCACGCCCAACCCATTCAAACCATGCTCAATGTGCTCACCGCATCAGCGCAAGGCATTCGCCACCCCGATTTAACCTCCGATCGCATTCGCGCCAATTCATTTCTCGCCGGCCTGCAGCGCACCGTGCCGGGCTTGGGCAGTATTCGCATACTCGATGCGGCGGGCAATACCGTGGTTAAAACCACACTGGGGCGCGCCGCCTCGCCCATGTTCCCCAGTTTAAGCCAAGTCAATTATGTGGAAGAAGAACTGGAAAATCCGGCCTTTTTACAGCAGCTTAAAAATTTACCCATGGACGAGGTGAGTTTTGTCATGCTGCCCGCCTCGCTTTGGGATGCCGCGCCCGACCAATACCCCAGCATGCTTTACGGCGTGTATCCGCTTAGAAATTTTGGCAGCGAGCGCGCGGGGTATGTGGTGCTGAACACCTATGGCGAGTACCTTGATCAAATTTTAACGCTGTCACCCAAGCCCCGCGGCAGCCATGTGATGGTGATCGAGCACGACCCCGGCAACGCCCAGCGCGATGGCCTGATTTTATATAACGATCAAACCAACCGCGCGTTTACCACACCAATGGAAGCCAACCCGCAAACCCCGCCCACCTACGCACAAGCACTGGATAAAGGCGCGTTTTGGCAATCGGCGGTGGCCCAATCCGATGGCCTGTATTTATCCCGCAGCGGCAAAACCCGAATCTATTTTCAAGAATATCACCCCTATCCCAATAGCCTCGTTTCTTGGTTTATCAGCCTAAGGGTGCCCGCCAACGTCACCTCAGCGCCGTATGAAGATATTCATCAAAGCTTATGGGGGTTTACCGTGCTGGCTTTGGGCATGAGCTTGCTCTTGGCCGGCCTAGGCGCGCGCTACTTTTCCCGCCCCATTGTTCGCTTAGGGCGCAGCCTCAAACTATTTGCCGATGGCAATCGCGAACACAGCATTCCGGTTGATTCGCGCACGACCGAAGTGCGCCAGCTTCAGCAATCTTTTTATTACTTAACCGAGCACTTAACCTTTGAGGCTCAAAAGCGGCAAGCGGCTGAACGCCAAATGCTGCAACAAGCCAAACTCGCCTCCATTGGCGAAATGGCCGCCGGCATTGGCCACGAAATTAACAACCCCCTAAACAACATCCTCACCTTAACCCGCTTAATTGAGCGCCAAACATTGCCGGAGCAAACCCTGCTTCGCACCGATATTGAGGATTTACGCACCGAGGCACTAAGGGTCGGGCATATCGTGCGCGGCGTCATGAATTTTGCCCGCCAGCTGCCGCCGGAGCATCAGCCCACCGACACGGGCCCTTGGCTGTGTGAGCTCATCGATCGCCTGCAACCCGAAGCCATTGAAGCCGATGTGCATCTCAATTTGAACTTAAGCGACCCGCCGTGCAGCGCCAGCTTCGACCCCAACCAAATCGGCCAAGTGGTGATTAACCTCGTGCGCAATGCCATTCACGCCTCCCCCGCCGAAGGCACCATCACCATTCAAACCGAGTGCCAGCCCGAACATTTTCTTGTTATCGTGCAAGATGAAGGTTTGGGGATTGAAGCCAGCGCGCGCGATAAAATTTTCGACCCATTTTTCACCACCAAACCCGTCGACAAGGGCACCGGTTTAGGTTTATCCATAAGCCTTGGCATCGTGCAGTATCATGGCGGAAAATTAAGCGTCGAAAACCGTACCGACCGCACCGGCGTGCGCGCGATCTTGCAATTACCGCGCGAGAAATCCACCCCGCGCGTGGGCGATTAACGTATAGCGCTTGCCTTCAACCTGTTTGCCTTCAACCTTGAAAACTTAAAATAATTATGAGCCAAACCCCCACCATCGCCTTTGTCGATGACGACCCCCGCGCCAGCGAACTCTTTGCGCGTTTTGCCAAAACCGAAGGGCTGAACGTTCACGGATTCCAATCGGTAAGCGCCGCACAGACTTGGCTTGAAAAAAATGCCGCCGATTTAATTATTTCCGACCTTAAAATGCCCGGATTATCGGGGCTAGAATTTTTGCAATGGGTGCGCAACCGCGACCAAGCCATCCCCTTCGTGCTCATCACCGGCTTTTCAACGCTCGATAACGCCATTGATGCCCTGCGCTTGGGCGCCAATGATTTCATCAAAAAACCCTACGATATTGATGAACTCGTGCAACTCGCCCACCGCATGCTGCGCCCAGATGCCGCCGCGCAAGAACCCGACCCCAACACGATGAGCCGCGCCATGCTGGGCAATTCGCCCGCCATTGCCGGGGTTTATCGCATCATCGATAAAATCCGCGACGTGCGCATTAACGTCATGATCGAAGGCGAATCGGGCAGCGGCAAAGAGCTCGCCGCCCGCGCCATTCACGATCGCTCTGATTTCGCAGCCATGCCCTACATCGTCATCGACTGCGGCGCGCTCACCGATACCCTGCTTGAAAATGAACTTTTTGGCCACGAAAAAGGCGCTTACACCGGCGCATCCAGCACCAAACAAGGTTTGCTCGAAGTCGCCAGTGGCGGCACCGTATTCTTAGATGAAATCGGCAATATCTCCGATGCCATGCAAGTTAAATTACTGCGCGTGATCCAAGAGCAACAAATCACCCGCGTCGGCGGCGTTACCCCCATTAAAATTGACGTACGCTTCATCGTCGCCAGCAACCGCGATTTAGCGCAAATGGTGAGCGAAGGCAGCTTCCGCCACGATTTATACCACCGCCTGCACGTCGTGCGCCTGCGCATTCCGCCCTTGCGTGAACGCCGCGAAGACATCCCCGTATTAATTGACCACTTCATCCGCCATTTTGCCTCGCGCTACAACCGCCCCGCCGAACGATTCGAGGCCGGCTGCCTTGAGCGCATCGAACACTACCCCTGGCCGGGCAACATCCGTGAACTCAAAAACATGATCGAACGCGCCGTGGCGCTCTCAAGCGGGCCTGAAATAAGGCTCGATTCAGAATCGCAAACCACGCCACCCTGGGCCACCCCGCGCACCAAGGCACGCCAAGCAGACACGCCAGACACCCTAGCGGGCGACTACCCCACGCTCGAGGTGCTCGAGCGGCGCTACATCGAAAAACTGCTCAAAGAATACGAAGGCAACCGCGAAAAAACCGCGCAAACGCTCGGCATCAACAAATCCACCTTGTGGCGCAAACTGCAAGGCTATGATCAATCCTTATCAGACGACCTACTCCCTTAACCCTGCCTTGAAGCTGTTTTGCCCGCAACAGGCTATCGGCAGGGTGCAAACTTAGCAACATCCCGCCATAGAAAAATTCATTTAATCGGGGAAATTTATTATGGCGCAAATTGCCGTACAAAAATTGCAGTTTGCAATTTGCAATGTGGCGAATGACTCACCCAAAAATTGAAAAAACAACAGGTTAAAAGTTGGCACAGGCTATGCAATAGGGTAAACGTGGTCTTCCACGCAACATTGAGGAGTTCAGATCTATGCAATCTAATCGTCGTGTATTTTTAAAAGGCAGCATGGCTGCCAGTGCTGTTGGCTTGGCTATTGGTGCCGGCCTTTTAACCCCACGTGCAGTCATGGCTGCGGCATGGCCCCAAGCGGCTTACGATGCCAAAGGCTTCGATGATGCTCTGAAAGGCATTTTCGGCGTTTCAGGTGCCACTGAGTCTAAAGACATCACCGTGAAAGCCCCTGACATCGCGGAAAACGGCGCCGTGGTTCCTGTCACCGTTGAGTCTGCGGTTGCCGGCACCGACAACATCGCAATCATGGTAAAAGGCAATCCAAATCCTTTGGTTTGTAACTTCAAATTCGATGGCGCTCAGCCCTTCTTGTCTACCCGTATCCGTATGGGCAAAACAGACAACGTGATCGGGGTTGCCCACGCTGGCGGCAAACTGTACATGGCTGAGAAGCAAGTTAAAGTCACCATCGGCGGCTGCGGCGGCTAATTGCAAAAGCAGTTACTGTTCCGGTCATTGAATTACGAATTAATGAGGTATTGATAAATGTCATCAATCAAAATGCGTATTAGCGCCGCTGGCGACGTTCTGGATGTTAAAAGCCTGATTGAGCAGGTTATGGAATCTGGTCGGATGAAGGACAAGGCAACGGGTCAATTGATTCCTGCCAACTACATTCAAACATTGACTGTCGCTGTGAACGACAAAGTCATGGTTGAAGCCAACTTGTCTGTCGCGGTTTCTAAAAACCCCTACATCAACGTGAAAGTTCCTGGCAAAAAAGGCGATAAAGTCACCATCGCTTACACCACGAACGAAGGCAAAACCGACACCCAAACCGAAACAGCCTAATTTGCTGCGCCGGTTCGCGCTGCAATAAGTGCAGCGCACGTTGTAAAAAAACCCGCATCACTGCGGGTTTTTTGTTGCGCGCAGGCGAGGTTAATTTCAAGCATCCCTCGTAGACCCACGCCTCAAACGGCCTACGCTGGGGCATGTTTTATATCCGTTTTGTCGCATTAATGCCGATTTTTCCATCGGCAAAATGGAGTGTTAGCGCAATGGGCGCGGGGCTTTGCGATAAGGCGGCTGTTAAATCGACAGATTGGGTGATTACGCCTTGGGCGGATTCGACGACGCTGTAGCCGCGCTCTAACACGCGCTGTGGGCTCAATGCGTGCAAAACATTTTGGGCCGTTGTGAGGCGGTGATTTTGGATTTGCTGGCGTTGCAGCATGGCGCGGTTCAAGTTTTGCTGAATTTGCCTGAGCGTTTGTTGCAGGGGGATTAAAGAATCGCGGGCGCGATCGGGGGGGAGGCTTTGACTTAACTTGTCGAGCCGGCGTCGGTGTTGGCGCAATTGCTCGGTATAGGCCGTTTGCAAGCGCGTGCGCATCCCTTCTAGCCATGATTGATTGGACTGCAACCAACGGACGGGGCTAACCCGTGCCAACCGTTGCACCAAGGCGGCGAGTGGCGCGGCTCTAGTTTGCCCTTGGCGGCGTATCGCGCGGGCAAGCCGCAGCTCAAGCGCAAGGCGCTGGCGGTGCCCCGCCGGCAGGCTCATGGGTTGCAAACGGCTGGTGGCTTGATCGAGCCTTTGACCGAATGCGTTCATTTTATTCTGCATCACGTCGATCAGGCGCGCATGACATTGCATCACCTGCTGCTGCATATCGAGGCTCGTCACGGCGGTGGCTAATTCGGCGGCAGCGGTGGGGGTGGCGGCGCGCACATCGGCCACAAAATCACATAAGGTAAAATCAATTTCATGACCAACGCCACTCACCACCGGAATTGGGCAGCGATGAATCGCCCGCACCAGTGCTTCATCGTTAAACGCCCATAAATCGCTCATCGAGCCACCGCCCCGCACAATGAGTGCCACATCAAAGCCTGACTCGGCCGTGATGCGCTGCACGGCGGAAGTCAATTCGCCCGCTGCGCTGTCGCCTTGCACGGCGGTGGCAAACAAGGTGATGCGGGCTTGGGGTAAACGGCGTGCCAACACCGCGATCACATCGAAAATGGCGGCGCCCGCCGCTGACGAAATCACCACAATATGCCGTGGCAGCACGGGCAACGGGCGCTTGCGAGCGGCATCAAATAAACCTTCCGCCAGCAGTTTTTTCTTGAGCGCCTCAAATAAAACGGCTAACTGACCATCCCCCGAGAGCTCAATACGACTCACGATGAGCTGGTAATCGCCGCGGGGTGCATAAAGCGACACGGACCCCGTAACCACCACGGCATCGCCATTAGCGAACACGGTTTTGCAGCGCAGCGCCTGCCCGCGAAAAAACGCGCAGCGTACTTCGGCGCCAGCATCTTTGAGCGTGAAATACCAATGCCCAGAGGCGGCTTTGACGAGCGAGCGCACTTCGCCGGATACCGACACACCGGATAAATTCGCCTCCAGCAGTTGCTTGGCAAGCTCGTTGAGTGATGAAACCGAGAGTATGGCCGCCACGCGTGCGCCTCGCTGATTAAGATGACAACGATAAACGCAAAGCCAGGGCGGCCAGCGTCACAAGTAAGACCGGCGCGGTGAGAATCCCGCCGACTTTCATGTAATAACCCCAGGATACTACAAGGTTTTTTCGCGCCAGCACATGCAGCCACAATAAAGTCGCTAAGCTGCCAATCGGCGTGAATTTGGGGCCTAAATCGCAGCCAATGATATTGGCGTACACCATGGCGCTGTGAATAACGCCCGAGGCTTGGCTCGCATCAATGGCGAGCGTGCCGATTAACACCGCCGGTAAATTATTCAGCACAGCGGAGAGCAGCGCCATCACCACCCCCGTGCCCAAGGTGGCCACCAGCAAGCCCTGATCAGCAAAGTGATTTAAAAGCGTGGTGAGATCCTGCGTTAAACCGGCGTTTTTAAGGCCATAAACCACCAAATACATGCCAAGTGAAAACACCACCACCGCCCAAGGCGCATGGCGCAGCACTTCAAAGGTATTGATGTGCTGGCCGCGCCGCGCCACCGCCCACAACACGATCGCGCCCACCGCCGCCACCGCGCTGATCGGTACACCGAACCGATCGAGCACCAAAAACCCGAACAGCAAACCCGCGAGCACCCACCATCCGGCCACAAACACCGCCCGATCCACAATCGCGCTGGACGGGCGGGGCAGTGCCGCCCGATCGTAGTGGCGGGGAATATCGTGCCGAAAATACGCCCATAAAACCGCAAGCGAGGCCAGCACCGCCACAAGGGTTACCGGCAGCATCACCAAGGCGTACTCGGCAAAACTCACCGAAAAGTAATCGGCCACAATGATGTTGACTAAATTGGAAATAATCAGCGGCGAGCTTGCGGTATCGGCAATAAAACCGGCGGCCATCACAAAGGCCAGCGTGCTGGCTGGCGAGAAGCGCAGCGCCAGCATAATGCCCATCACAATGGGGGTGAGGATGAGCGCGGCGCCATCATTGGCAAACAGGGCGGAAACCAGCGCGCCAAGCAGCACCATCCATACAAACAAGCGGTGCCCACGCCCGCCCGCCCGATGCGCGATATGCAGCGCTGCCCAAGCGAAAAACCCGGCTTCTTCGAGCAATAAACTAATGATAATTAATGCGATAAAAGTGAACGTGGCATTCCAAACAATATGCCACACCAGCAAAATATCCCCCGCATGCACCACGCCCAAAGCCCATGCCACCGCCGCACCCAAGGCCGCGCTTGTGCCAATCCCGAGCGTGAATCGGCCAATTTTGGGCTGCCACAGCACTAAAACGAGTGTGGCGAGAAAAACCGCCAGCGCCATCATTGGAGAAACGCCGCGCCGCGCACACCCGATGAATCACCAAACAAAGGCGCCACCAAGCGCGTTTCAACGGCATCGGAGAATACCCATTGTGACCACAGAGCCGGCACCTCGGTATATAACTCAGCCACATTCGACAACCCGCCGCCCAGCACAATCACCTCGGGGTCGAACAAGTTAATCACCTGCGCCAGCGCGCGGGCAAGCCGATCGATATAACGATTGAGTGCCGCCCGAGCTGCCGCCTCGCCCGCTTGCGCTTGGGTGATGATGTCGGCGCCAGCCATCGATTGCCCCGTTACCTCAGCATAATCGCGGGCTAGGGCAGGCCCCGACAACCATTGCTCAATGCAGCCCTGCTTGCCGCACCAACACAAAGGGCCTGGATACTCCGCCTTATTTTGCCAAGGCAGCGGGTTGTGCCCCCATTCACCGGCAATGGCATGATGCCCGGGGATAAGCTCGCCGCTCACCACCAAGGCACCGCCCACGCCCGTGCCTAAAATCACGCCAAATACCGAGCTTGCGCCCGCCGCCGCGCCATCACGCACCTCGGAAAGCGCCAAGCAGTTGGCATCGTTCGCCATCGCCACTGGGCGGTTCAAACGCGCTTCGATGTCTTGCTTTAAGGGTTTGCCATTCAGCACCACCGAATTGGCATTTTTAATTAAACCTGAGCGCGGTGAGATCGCGCCCGGCGTACCCATACCAATGGAAGCCACCCTACCGACCGCCACTTCGGCCTGCTGCACCAAGCGGGTGATAGCCGCCAGTGTACCGGCGTAATCGCCCTGCGGAGTAGGCAAGCGCTCGCGGAACACAAATTGCCCCGCCACATCCAAAACAGCGACCTCGATTTTGGTGCCGCCTAAATCAATTCCCAGCCGCAACATGCCGCTATAACGCGGCCAAGGCCGCGGCGTAATTGGGCTCATCGGCAATTTCGGGCACAAGCTCAACGAAGCTTACGCGATTATCCGAATCCAGCACCACCACCGCGCGCGCCGCCAAATGCGCCAAAGGGCTATCGGTCATCAGTACGCCATAATCACGAAGAAACTCAGGATGGCGGAAGGTGGATAAATTTATGACCCGATCCAGCCCCTCGGCACCGCAAAAACGGCTTTGTGCGAACGGCAAATCAGCCGAAATACAGAGCACGACAACATCCCCGCGTCCGCCCGCTTGCGCATTGAACGCACGCACCGATTGCGCGCAGGTGGGCGTATCTAAACTTGGGAAAATATTCAGGATTTTTTGCTTGCCTGCAAAATTAGCCAAGCTCACTTCGTTTAACTCAGCATCTGTGAGCGTAAACGCCGGCGCGGGGGTACCCACCACCGGCAAATGACCCGCCACAGTCACGGGATTGCCTAAAAAAGTAACACGACTCATATCAAAATCTCCTCAAAAAACAGGCGAATTAATTTCGCAGCGTGGCAGTTAATCGTTTGGGGCGCAGGAGCAAATCCAAGGCATCGTTAATGGATTGAACCACTACATCAGCTGCAGCCAAGGTAATTTGCGCGGCGCCTTCGGCTTGAATCACCGCCAACCCAAGGGCGGCCGTGTGCAACATTAAGGCATCGTTGCGGCCATTGCCTACGGCAATGGTGTGCGCAGCGCCCAACTCATGCACAAAACCTGCTTTGGCCACATCTTGCGTGCCGGGTTCTAAAATCTTTAAGCGCACGGGCAGGCCAGCAAGCTCAGTGGCAGCGCTGCCAAAGGTATCGGCAGTAATCACATGCACAGTGAGGGTGTCCGAAAGCGCAGTTAGGCGCTCTGCTACCCCTTTGATTAAGCGGCCATCTTCCGCGAGCGTGCCGTTGTAATCCAGCACCAGATCAGTGAAGGCGCCTTCAAGGCCTCCGGGAATATTAATCGCCAGCATCGGCATCCTCCACCACAATATTCGGGCCATCATAGCCATAGGTTCGCACGCGGCGACCCAAAACCGCCGCCATTTTGCGCGCCGTTTGCCGGTAACTTACCGCAATAGGCGAATCCGGCGCGCGCACCACGGTGGGCAAACCTTCATCTAAATCGGTTCGGATGGTTAAGTCGAGCGGCAAGCGACCGAGCACCTCTATGTGAAATTCCGCTGCCAACTTCTCGCCACCACCGGCACCGAAAATTGCCTCGGCATGACCGCATTGGCTGCAAATATGCACCGACATATTTTCAACAACCCCGAGCACCGGCACGTTGACCTTATCGAACATGGTGATCGCCTTGCGCGCATCCAGCAGGGCAATATCTTGCGGTGTGGTGACAATCACACTGCCCGCCACCGGCACTTTCTGTGCGAGAGTGAGCTGAATATCGCCGGTGCCGGGCGGCATATCCACAATGAGGTAATCCAGATCGTTCCAGCGGGTATCGTTTAAAAGTTGCATTAAGGCGGAGGTGACCATCGGCCCGCGCCAGACCATAGCTTGCGCATCCTCGATTAAATAACCAATCGACATGGTTTGCAGGCCATGCGCCATAATCGGCTGCATGGCGCGGTGCTCATCTACGCGGGGCGTTTCATGACAACCCAGCATCAAAGGTTGACTTGGGCCATAAATATCAGCATCGAGCAGACCCACGTTCGCGCCTTCAGCCAAAAGCGCCAGCGCCAAATTCACGCTGGTGGTGGATTTACCCACCCCGCCCTTGCCCGATGCCACCGCGATAATATTGCGCACACCCGGCAGGGGTTTGCCGCTTTGGCTGCTGCCGATGGGGCTTAAAAACGCCAGCGTGGTTTTAACGTGCTTCACGCCATCAATGTGCCGCGCTACCTGCTCAATCTCTGCGGTGAGTTCGGCCTCGTACCCCTGAAAAGGATAATCCAGCACACAGTCAATTTCTGCCGTATCGCCCCGCACCTCGGCTCGTTCGATAAAGCCCGCCTGCGCGAAGGATTGTGCATTATGCGGATCAATCAGCGCACCGAGCTTTGTTTGCAACCGGGCGGATTGTTCCGTATCAATTTTTTTCCCAAATAGGCCAAACATTTAACCCCCTAAATTTAAATCTGGCGCACCCAAACGCGCCCATCATTTAAGCCATGAGCTGCCTTAACGCAGGCAATGTACACCCAAGATACTTAAAGTAGATGTTTTTGGGTGTGAAGCTCGGTGATTTTTTGCCAAGCGATACAGCTAAAGGGGGGGATGGGGCGCCTTTGGGCGCTAGCAGCCTGTCGGACTTGACCATTCGTCACGAAAAAAAGTCCAGCTTGATGGCTCATTCACGATTTTGAGGCGAATGGTTACTCCATTGAACGAAAAACCGGGGGGAATAGAGCCAAATCTGGCTTTTTTGTCGTAGAACTGCGTTAAGTCCGACAGGCTGCTAGGCGTTCGTGGGCTCATCGGGTGGATCATCTGGGTGGCTCATTAAGCCGCAGACTGCGCGGCGCTCTGGGCGATGATGGCGTTTTTTGTCGGGCAAATCATCGTACAGTCGATCACGCAGTTCGATAAAAAATGCCTCAATTACCGCCAAAGGCGCCACATCGACCTTAGCAATCGTGCGTTGGTAAATTTTTTCTGAACTCTGGCGGATATTTTCGATTAAAGGCCATGCGCGGGGCGTGAGCTGAATAATTTTGCAGCGACGATCCACGTCCGATTGAATCCGCTCCACCCATTCATCTTTAGATAGACGATCGAGCATGGCAACCAATGATGGCCCCTCAACCCCCAACTCATCGGCCAATTCAGATTGAATCATGCCTTGAGGATGCAAAGATAATATCGCCAAGGTACGCCATTTAGCCTGGCTTAACCCATGATGAGCCAGCTCTGCATCCATGAGCTGTCGCCATAATTGGGTAACGCGCATCATGAGAATGGGCATACGATTTTCAGCGCAAATATCAATGACTGGGCTAGACATAGTGAGGGTACACAACTCCATGTTCGGTGCTAGAAAGGCATGTTGAATAGAGTACACCAGTCTTTAAAAATTCCATAAATGAGCGAACTATTAACCTATTCAGGTTATTTCAAGCCTAAAAAAGCCGCCCGAACTGGCGCTGGGCGGCATTAATTTATCAAATCTTATGCGCTTTGGAGCTTAAGTCAGCCCACTTAGGCGCATTGCCTGACTTACTGGGCGAAAATCGTATCGGCAGTAACCCCGGCATTTTTGGCGAGTTGCTTGAGCTTGCGCACGGCTTCTAGCTGAATTTGCCGGACACGCTCGCGCGTTACCCCGAGCAATTCACCCACCTCTTCTAGCGTTTGCGTCTCATAACCGCGCAAGCCATAGCGCCGCATGAGCACTTCACGCTGCTTGGATTCAAGCTTGGACAACAAATTATTTAACAGCGCATGTACCCCATTATCCTGCAAAATCTCATCGGGCTGGTTGCAGGCTTCATCGGGGATTAAATCCAACAACGAAAACTCACCATCCCCTTTAAGCGGGCTATCGAACGATGATTGACGCTCGTTGTATGCCATTACTTTCAGCACATCATCCACGGGGCGATCTAAGTGATCGGCAATTTGCTCAGCCGTGACCTCAGAATTTTGATTTTGGGCGAGCTTGCGTGCGGCGCGATTAAAACTATGCACTTCTTTAACCACATGCACCGGCAATCGCACCGTGCGCGATTGATTCATTAAACCGCGCTCAATGGTTTGGCGAATCCACCACGTGGCATACGTAGAAAATCTGAATCCACGTTCGGGATCAAATTTTTCAACCGCGCGCATCAAGCCCAAGTTGCCCTCTTCGATTAAATCGAGCAAATCAAGACCGCGATTCATGTAACGGCGGGCAATTTTAATCACCAAGCGCAAATTGCAAACAATCATTTTTTGCCGCGCAGATTCATCACCCGCTTGGGCTTGCCGAGAATAACTAATTTCTTCAGCGGCGGTGAGCAGGCGCTCAGTTTCCACATCGCGCAAGTATAAACGCACGGGATCAACGGATTCTGAATCCGAGGCGGTAAAAATTTTGGCAAAATCAGGCGTGTCTTCAGCCGCGAGCTCGATTTCATCGGCAACCTCGGATAAATCCAAGGCACCATCCAGCTCGTCGTCTGCCTCAAGAAGATGCTGCGCGCCATCATCTGGGGCTAAAGATAAATCACGCAAAATTTCTAGCGATTCGGACGGGGGCGATAATCTGGCCATAACTTAAACCTCGCGCAGAGAATACTTGAGTGAAACTGTTGTATAACTTTTGCACAGTATTGGGCACTAAACAAGCCAAAAACCACAAATTCAGAACAAATAATTTTTAAGAGCGCTCAAAAAATACACAAATGTACAACTATTGTACATGAGATAACCCCGCAATCGAAAAGTTCGCAGCAGAGGCAAAATAAGTCGACGCAAGCCTTACAAAGCTCAAGCACAGGAAACGCCGCCAAAGAAAATTAGCTCTTTTTCTGCAGGGCGATGAACACAGGCCGGTTACCGTGATATTTTGTGCCCATCACCCACGCACTGATTGAGAATGGCTTATGGATTTTTCACCCTCTGTGGCCGAGCCACCATCGACACACTATTTGGGATTAGCACCTTTTTTGCGCGCCAGTATTGCAGGGGAAGACCTGCGCGCCATGGCCAAAGCCGCATTGGAACAGGTGGGGCAAAATCCAGCGGCGGCGAATCTCTGGCTTAACCTTTCAACGTTAATGTTCAGCTTAGGCCAGCGGGAGGCGGGCTTTGCCACACAAAATCAAGCGCTGGCGCTAGAGCGACTCTTTGAGATAAAAGCGACCACGCAACCGGCCACCTTGCGTTTACTGGTTTTAATGGTTGAAGGTGATGTGGCGGCCAACACGCCGCTCGATTGCTTGCTTGAAGGCAGCAATATTGATTTGCTGCTGTATTTTATCGCGCCGGCTGCCCCCCTGCCCTCGCCTGTGCCCGCGCATGATGCGGTATTCATTGCCCTCGGGGATGCGCCAGAGCACCGCCCCCTGCTCTCAGAACTCGCATCCAAGCTCGCGCACTGGCCAAAGCCCGTGTTGAATCAAGCCAACGCCATCCCCAACACCGAGCGCGCGCAAGCCAGTCGATTACTCAAAGGGATTAATGGAGTGCTTGTACCATCAACTCAAGCATTCAGCTATGCGGCACTAAGCCGTGGTATCGCCCACGCCGCTAACCTTGCCCGCGCTGCTGAACCGCTTACCTTTCCGCTGATTATTCGCCCGCACGACTCGCATGCGGGACGAGATTTAGACAAAATTGAATCGGCAGACGCGTTGCAAGCCTACCTCGCCCGGGTTGCGGCAGAGCAATTCTTTATCGCCCCGTTTATTGATTACCGCAGCCAAGATGGGCTCTATCGCAAATTTCGAATTGCCTTGGTGCAGGGGGAAGCGTTTATCGTGCACCTGGCGATTTCAACCCACTGGATGATTCATTATGTGAACGCCGGCATGTATGAAGACCCGCAAAAAAGGGCAGAAGAAGCACAATTTATGGCGCAATTTGCCGCTTTCAAACAACGCCATCAAGCCGCATTAGCCGCCATTTCGACCCGAATGGGTTTAGATTACGTTTGCTTTGATGGCGCTGAAACAAGGGATGGCAAGTTGCTGATTTTCGAAATCGATCACGTGATGGTTGTGCACGCGATGGACTCAACCATGCTCTTTCCCTACAAGGCCGAGCCCATCAAACAAATTCAAACGGCCTTCCGACAAATGCTCATAAATCGGGTGGCCACGCACACCGCGCGCTTAAGCGCCGCCCAATCGCCCCAACCGGTGCGTTAATCATGCCCACATCCACCACCATCAACCCAAACAATGCGCGCAATTTTTCTGGTGGGCCAGGTGCCTTGCCGCAATCGGTGCTCACCCAAGTTCAGGCGGCCATTCAAAATGTACCGGAAGTAGGCTTATCCATCCTTGGCATCAGCCACCGATCAGACTGGTTCGCAGCCATCGTGCAAGAGCTCGAAGATACCATCCGCGCGCTTTTGGGGCTGGATAACACCTTTCATGTCTTGCTGCTTCAGGGCGGTGCCACGCAGCAATTTTCCATGGTACCCATGAGCTTGCTTACCGGCAAAACGCAATTACCCGAATACCTGCACACCGGCTATTGGAGCAGCAAAGCACTGGGTGAAGCCCGCCGCATCACGCCCTTGCGCGTTTTATGGGATGGCGAGTCCGCTCGTTTCTCGCGCCTCCCCCTTGATGAGGAGCTGACCTTCTCGGCCGACGCGCCCTATTTGCACTACATTTCCAATGAAACCGTTGAAGGCTTGCAGTTTAAGCGGGTGCTCGGGCGGGATGATGTGCCGCGCGTGTGCGATATGTCATCAGATTTTTTATCTAAACCCTGCGAAGCTTCGCGCTTTTCGCTGATTTATGCCCATGCGCAAAAAAATATTGGCCCTGCGGGTGTAACTGTGGTGATCATCCGCGATGAATTACTGCACAACATGCCCGATAATTTACCCGGCTGGCTCGATTATCGCAGCCACATTAAAGCCCACTCCAACTACAACACCCCGCCGGTATTTGCCATTTATGTGGTTTTGCTCATTGCCCGCTGGCTCCGCCAAGAGATTGGCGGGCTTGCCAACATGGCGCTCATTAACGAGCGCAAAGCCGCACTGCTATACGCCGCCCTAGATGAAAGCGATGGGTTTTATCGCGGGCGCGCGGCCAAGCCAGATCGCTCGATGATGAATGTGGCTTTTAATTTACCAAATGAGCACCAAGAACGCGCCTTTTTAGCGGCCAGTCGGCAAGCCGGGTTTGCGGGATTAGCGGGGCATCGGGCGGTGGGCGGGGTGCGCGCCTCTATTTATAATGGCCTCGAACTCAACGCGGTCGCGCAATTAACCGAATTTATGCGAGATTTTGCGCAAAAGGCCAAGCGATAATCCCGTATAATTCGATTATGAATGTCCAGCCCGAACGCCCGCTCTCTGCCATTACCGTTGCCGGTATTGTGTACCGCAACCATCAATTTTTAATGGTCGAAGAGCGCATTGCGCATCAAAATAAACTTAATCAACCCGCCGGGCACGTTGAGCCCGGTGAGAGCCTGCTTTGCGCCGTACAGCGCGAAGTGCTCGAAGAAACCCGCTACCGCTTCCACCCCGAAGCCGTCCTCGGTATTTACCACAATAACCCGCCCGATGGCCGCCGTATTTTGCGCGTTGCCATCATAGGCGCAGTTGAACCAGAACCCGATCAAGCCGCCTTAGACACCGGTATTCTTGCCGTACATTGGCTAAGCCCTGATGAGATCGCCGCAAGGCAAAGTGAGCTGCGCTCGCCTTTTGTCGCCCGATGCATCCAAGATTATCTGCGCGGGCAACGCTTTGATTTAGCCCTATTGCACTCCATTACCGGAACCACCCCATGACACAAGCCCCCCTCAAGGCGCCACAAGATACTCGCGTGATGGTCGGTTTATCCGGCGGAGTCGATTCCTCGGTCGCGGCGCTGCGTTTACTTGAGGCCGGCTACCAAGTCGAAGGCTTGTTCATGAAAAACTGGGAAGGCGACGACTCAGATGACTACTGCGCAGCCAAAGCCGATATGCAGGATGCGCGCTCTGTGGCGGATAAACTCGGCATTCAATTCCATTTTGTTAATTTTGCGCAAGATTACTGGGATCGCGTATTTGCGCATTTTCTAGCGGAATACTCAGCCGGGCGCACGCCGAACCCCGATATTTTATGCAACCGCGAAATTAAATTTCGCGCATTCCTCGATCATGCCAAAGCCTTAAATGCCGATTTTATTGCAACCGGCCACTACGCCCGAGTGAGCCACAAAATCGAGGCGTACGGCAGCCAAACCACCCTTTTAAAGGGCTTAGATGGCAACAAAGACCAAAGTTACTTTTTACATGCGCTGAATCAGGAGCAATTAGCTTGCGCACTCTTTCCCGTGGGCGAACTGGCCAAACCGGAGGTTCGCAAAATCGCTTTGGCGGCGGGCTTTCAAACCGCCACCAAAAAAGATTCCACCGGTATTTGTTTTATCGGTGAGCGCCGTTTTAGTGATTTTTTAAAAACCTATCTGCCCGCTCAACCCGGCGACATTGTCACCACGAGCGGCCAAGTGATCGGCGCCCATCAAGGGCTTATGTACCACACCATCGGCCAGCGCCAAGGCTTGCTGATTGGCGGCCTGCGCGATCAGGGGGGGCAGCCTTGGTATGTTGCCGCCAAAGATTTGGATAACAACCGATTAATTGTGGCGCAAGGGCAAGATCATCCGGCTCTATTTGCCCCCGCATTGCTGGCCGGTCAAGCCCACTGGATTAACCCGCCCGAAGCGTTTCCGTTGCGCGCGACTGCGAAAATCCGCTATCGCCAGCCAGATCAAGCCTGCACTGTGGTGCAGCAAAGCGAAACCCACCTGCGGGTTGAATTCGACCAACCGCAAAGAGCGATTAGCCCCGGGCAATCTGTCGTGTTCTACCAAGGCGATGTTTGCTTAGGCGGCGCTGTGATTGAAGCGGCAAGCCGTTAATTCTGATTTAACCCTTAATCGCGCACCATTGCGTTCACTTTTCAAAGCAAGCCAAAAATTATGCATACCATTGAAGATCAATCCATCGCGATCGCCGGCATCTTGCAATGCGCAAGGCTCATTCATCAACTCGCCTACACCGGCAAAGTGGAACACGAACGGGCCTTAGCCACCCAAATACGCTCTTTATTTAACTTCAACCCCACTGATACCGCCGACACCTTCGGCGGCGTGCATGAGTTAAATCTCGGATTTGAGACATTTATAAAGCTGCTATCAGGGGGCGATCGCGGGCCTTCCGATACCGAGATGATTCGCTATAGCGTTAATTTGATTAGTGTCACCAAGGCCTTTTTAAATGAACCGGATAGGGTTAAAACAGTATTCGCTCGGCTCGAAGAACTCAAGCCAACCTTAACCGAACATGGGGTCGATGATGGACTGATGACCGACATCAACCAGCTCTACCGAGAAACGATTAGCACGCTGCCCGTACGAATTGTGATTAATGGTGAGAAACGCTATTTAGAAGAACCCAGAATATCGAACCAAATCCGCAGCCTGCTCCTTGCCGCCATTCGAGCGACCGTGCTCTGGCGGCAAGTGGGCGGCAATCGGTGGTCACTGGTGTTCAAACGGGGCAAATACCTTGCTGCGGCGCGCCAACTTAGCATCGGCCATCGCTAGCCTTCAGGAGAAAAACCGCTAGCGCGATGTTGCCGCTACTTGGCGACGCAGTTGATACTGCCAAACAAATCCGGGTGCTGATAAGGTCGCAAACATAAATAGAGTCACAACCCAAAATTCCCAAGGCTTGTGTTGAATGCCCCCGATTTGGTTTTCCAAAAACAACCCAATACCAATACCCACACCATAAAGCACCAACCACTCAACCAGCCGATACCAAAAGGGCTTAACCCGACCCGCGCTCACCACCGGAATGAGCAAAAAAAGCCGCTGATTAAAAAAAGGCACATTAGCTAAAACAAGCAGCGCCAAAATATAACCTTGTACGAGCGTATCGCTAACCATTAAATCTCTCCGAAAATGACGCGAACAAACGCCTTGCAGTTAGCCACCAAAAGCGTGTGCGGCCAAGGCAACCAAGCCTGAAGGAAACAAACCAAAATACAATACGGCAAGCCCACTTAGGGCTAATACGCCACGAACATTCCAATCGGGGTTTACCGGCGCGGTATCGTTGGGCGCATCAAAATAAGCAAACTTGACCGCGCGCAAATAGTAAAAGGCACCAATGACCGCCATAACCACGGCATAAACTGCAAGCCACCATAACCCCACCCCTACGACCGCCTGCAGCACCGCAAGTTTCGCCCAAAAACCCAAAGTAAAGGGAATGCCCGCCATTGAGAACATTAACAGCAGAAAAACAAATGCCATCACAGGGTTTTTATCATTCAATCCTTTCAAATCATCAAGATTTTCGGCCTCATAGCCTTGTCTGGCCAGCAGCAAAATCATGCCAAATGCGCCAATCGACATCACCACATAAGCGATGGTGTAGAACAAAGCGGCCGAATAACCCACCTGTGTGCCCGCTAGAACACCCAGCATAATAAAACCCACATGGCTAATCGCTGAATAGGTCAGCATGCGCTTAAAGCTTTTTTGCGCGATGGCCACCACATTCCCAATCGCTAATGACAGCACAGCGGCCACGATAAGAATCGGCTGCCAATCCGGCATCAGCCCACCCATGCCATCAACCAACAGCCGGATCAGCATGGCCAAAGCCGCAATTTTTGGCGCCGTGGCCAAATACAAGGTCACCGCCGTGGGGGCGCCCTCATACACATCCGGCAACCACATGTGAAACGGGGCAACCCCGAGCTTAAACACAGCACCCACCACAATAAACACAACCGCCGCTTTAAGCGCCAGCGAAGAGGAATCGCTAGATAACGCAGCCGCGATATCCGTCAACATCAACTGCCCGCCCGTCACCCCATACAAAAGCGACATGCCATAAAGCAAAATACCGGAGGCCAGAGCGCCCAACACAAAGTATTTCATTGCGGCCTCTGATGCGCGCCCGTCGTCCCGCTTAAAGGCGGTCATGGCGTACATTGAGAGCGACATGAGCTCCAGCCCTAAATAAATCAGCAGCAAATGATTGGCCGAAATAAGAATCATCATGCCGAGCAAACCCAACAGTGCGAGCATGTAGTACTCGCCCTTGTCCATGCCCCGTTCCCGCAAATAACCGCGCGACATCACCAAAACCATCGCTAGCGCGACATAGGAAACCAATTTCATTAAATCAGACATAGGGTCGTTTACAACCATGCCACCAAAGCTTAACCGCACCTCGCCAGACATCTGCAGCAGGGTTACGAAAAACAGCCCAACTAAGGTCAAAAGCGTAAGAAAATAGCTCACATGACGCCCATATCGGGGCAGGAAGGGATCAATCAGCAAAATCAAACACGCCATGCCGGCCAAAATCATTTCAGGCAGGATCGGTGCAAGATTTAAGGCCGCAATAGTTGGAAATTCGTTCGGCATAACAGGGGTCACAGCTTGGAGGTGAGCGCTTGTTGCGCAAGGTGTTCAATCGTGGTGTGCATCAAATCGAGCAAGGGATTTGGCCATACGCCCAGAAGAATAATCAGAATAACGAGACTACCGAGCATCCAAGCTTCACGCGGGTTAACATCCTTAAGATCGGCGACGCCTTGATTTTGAATCTCCCCAAAGAATACCCGCTTAACCATCCACAGGGTATACGAGGCACCAATAATCAAGGTTAATGCCGCCAAAAACGCAATCCAGAAATTGGCTTTGAAGGCCGCTAAAATCACCATAAACTCGCCAACAAATCCCGATGTGCCAGGCAAGCCCACATTGGCCATGGCAAAAACCATCATCATGGCGGCAAACCAGGGCATGGTGTTCACCACCCCACCATAGGCCGAAATCTCGCGCGAATGGAGCCGGTCATACAACACGCCGATTGATAAGAACATGGCCGCCGAAATCAGCCCATGCGAAATCATTTGCACCATCGCGCCCTCAAGCGCCATATGAATGCCACTACCGCCATTAATGGCATTGTCATAAATCATGAAAATAACAAAAATGCCTAAGGTGACAAACCCCATGTGCGAAATGGAAGAATAAGCCACGAGCTTTTTCATATCGCTTTGCGCCAAGGCAACAAAACCAATGTACACAATGGCAATCAACGAAAAGGCGATAATCATGCCATCCAGCAGCGCCGAGGCATCAGGGGTAATGGGTAAAGAGAAGCGCAAAAAACCATAGCCGCCAATTTTAAGCATGATGGCCGCCAGAATGACCGAGCCCCCGGTTGGCGCTTCAACGTGCGCATCTGGCAGCCACGTATGCACTGGCCACATGGGTATTTTGACGGCAAAAGCTATAAATAAAGCTAAGAAGATAAGCACTTGCTCTGTCATCGACAACGGCAACTGCTGCATGGCCAGAATTGAGAAGCTGCCACCTTTAAAGTACATGTAGATCAAAGCGATCAACATGAATACAGAGCCTAAAAAAGTGTATAGGAAGAATTTAATCGTGGCGAAAACGCGCTTAGGACCACCCCAAATGCCGATTACAATAAACATCGGAATCAGCATGGCTTCAAAGAAGAAATAAAACACAATGGCATCTAGCGCCGCGAAGGTGCCATTCATCATGCCTTCCATAACGAGGAAAGCCGCCAAATATTGATGCGCCTTATCTTTGATGACTTCCCACGCGGCGATGATAACCAGCACCGTGGTAAAGGTGGTCAGAATCAGTAGCGGTAGGGAAATGCCATCCAAACCTAAGTGATAATAAATACCAAACTGCGGTATCCACGGCACCCGTTCAACAAACTGCATCACATAAGTGTGCGTGTCAAAGCCTTGCAATAAAGCTAAGCTTAGGGCGAATACAAGTACAGAAACAGCCAAAGCAAACTTTCGTGCCAAGCTTGCACGACCCGCACCAAAGCCCATAACAAGAACGCCCGCCACTATCGGGAGCCAGACAATAATGCTGAGAATTGGCCAAGAAGAAAGAAACATTAAACCGGTGTCCATCTGGAAAAAATCAACGTAAAAACACGATCCAAGTCATAAACCCGATCAAGCCTAAAATCATCACAAATGCATAGTGATACAAATAACCTGTCTGAATTTTGCGCCACTGCAAGGCGGTGGCACCAATCAGGAAAGCCGTACCATTGACCATTAACCCGTCGATCAATCGCACATCGCCAATGCGCCACAAGCCCCGCCCCAATAAACGCGAGCCGCCACCAAACACAACGGCATTAAAATCATCAAAGCCGTAAGCGCCCTCTAACACGCGCCGAGGCCAAGCAAAGACACGGGCAAAAAAGTGGGGCAACTGCTGCGGGTAGCCAAGATACATTAAAGCCGCTAAACCGACACCCGCAAAAGATAACCAAACAACGGAGCTGGTAAAGCCATGCAGCAGCATCGGCCAGGCACCGTGAAAGTGTTCCTGAAGGGCGGCCATCACATCATGTGCGGGCAAAACCACAATTGCGTTGCCAAAAAACCCTGCAAACAACAACGAATCAATCGTGAAATAGCCAATAAATAGGGCGGGAATGGCTAATAACATAAGCGGCCATGTCACCACCTTTGGTGATTCATGCAAATGCGATTTGGTATGGGCATCCATTCGGCCTTCACCAAAAAACACCAGAAAAAACATACGGAAGGTATAAAAAGCCGTGACAAATACACCTAACAGCACCGACCAGTAAGCAAAAGTAGCACCGGGCAACTTCGATGCCTCAACCGCCATAATAATACTGTCCTTAGAGAAGAAACCCGAGGTACCCGGAAACCCAATGAGGGCAAGTGAACCAATCAAAAAGGTGATAAAGGTGATGGGCATGAATTTCCACAAACCACCCATTTTGCGGATATCTTGCTCGTGGTGCATAGCGATAATGACTGAACCGGCCGCCAAAAACAGGAGCGCTTTAAAAAAGGCATGGGTCATTAAATGGAAAATAGCGGCTGAATAGGCCGAGGCACCTAAAGCCACCGTCATGTAACCCAATTGCGAGAGGGTGGAGTACGCAACCACCCGCTTGATGTCGTTTTGAACAATACCCAGCAAGCCCATAAAAATTGCCGTAATGGCGCCAATCACCATGACAAATGAAAGCGCTGCATCCGATAATTCAAACACAGGTGAAAACCGCGCCACCATAAAAATACCTGCGGTCACCATAGTGGCGGCATGAATTAATGCTGAAATGGGCGTAGGGCCTTCCATGGAATCTGGCAGCCACACATGCAAAGGCACCTGCGCTGATTTACCCATGGCACCAATAAACAACAAGATCGCGATGACCGTCGGCAGCGACCATTCAACTCCCGGCCAATAGCTTACCTTCATGCCAGCCAAAGCAGGTAAACGTTCAAAAAATGTGGCGTAATCCAGCGTATTGGCATACATCAAAATGGCGGCAATGCCGAGCAGAAAGCCAAAGTCGCCCACCCGATTCACGATAAAGGCTTTTAAATTAGCAAAAATTGCCGTCTCTTTTTTGTACCAAAAACCAATTAAAAGGTAGGAAACTAAACCGACCGCTTCCCAGCCGAAAAATAGCTGCAATAAATTATTGGCCATCACCAACATCAGCATGGAGAAGGTAAATAGCGAGATGTAGCTGAAAAATCGCGTATACCCCGGATCGCCTTGCATGTAGCCCACGGTATAAATATGCACCATTAAACTGACTGAGGTGACCACCAGCATCATCAGCACCGTGAGATGGTCAATCATAAAACCGATATCAAATTGGAATGAATCGGTCGCAGCCCACGTGTATACCGCCGCATTAAAGGTAGGCAACCCACCCCAAACGTGCATATAAAACGTGTAGGCAGACAAACCAAATGCGATAGCCACTCCAATAATTGTGACCCAGTGCGCACCGGCATTGCCCATTTTCTTCCCGAACAGGCCGGCGACCAGGGCACCCACTAGCGGCGCCAACACGATGGCGAGGTAAATATTTTGCATGAATTACCCCTTCATCGCCGTTAAGTCTTCAACATTGATGGTGCGACGGTTACGGAACAAGGTTACTAATATCGCCAACCCAATAGCCGCTTCTGCCGCTGCGACTGTTAAAACAAAAAATACAAAGACTTGGCCGTTGATGTCGCCCAAAAAATGCGAGAACGCGATAAAATTGACATTAACGGCCAACAGCATCAATTCAATCGCCATTAAAAGCACCAGGACATTTTTCCGATTCAAAAAAATACCAGCCACGCTAATTGAGAACAAAATAGCGCCAAATAGAAGAAATTGAGACAAACTAATCACGAGGTGCCACTCCCGTTGTGATGGGTAAATCGGATGTTGCTGGGTTAGGTTCTGCTGAAGACATTTTTAAAACCCGTACTCGATCAATTTTGCGTACCCGTACTTGCGCATCAATGTCTTGATAATGCACACCATCCCGCTTGCGATGCGCCAAGGCAATTGCCGCCACAATGGCCACCAGCAAAATGAATGCTGCGATTTCAAATGGATACACAAACTGGGTATACAAAACCGAACCTAAGGCTAAGGTATTCGAACCCCCGGCTGCGGCGGGTGCAGGGGTAGGAAATGCGGTGAAGCCAAAACTTTGCGCGCCGACAATAAACCCAAGCTCAATGACCATGACCAAGGCCACGAAAACGCCCACAGGCAAATTCCGCACAAAGCCTTCCCGCAAGGGAGCCAGATTAATATCGAGCATCATGACCACGAACAAGAACAGCACCATCACAGCGCCCACATAAACCAAAAGCAAAACGATGCCAAGGAACTCCGCTTCCATCAACACCCAAACGAGCGCGGTCGAAAAAAACGTTAATACCAAGAACAACGCCGCATGTACGGGATTTTTAACCGTAACGACCCGAATCGCCGAAACAACGGCTGAAGAAGCAAACACATAGAACAAAAACTGATACAGAGTCATGCAAAAATCCTGATCGGGGTGCGAGCGCACGCCATGATTAACGATAACGCGCGTCGGCTAAGCGATCGGCCGCAATTTGGGACTCCATTCGATCACCAATCGCCAATAAGCGCTCTTTGGTCATGATATTTTCACCGCGGTTCTCAAAGTGATATTCGAAAATTCGCGTTTCGACAATGGAATCCACCGGGCAGGCTTCTTCGCAGAAACCGCAATAAATACATTTAAAAAGATCAATGTCATAGCGTGTGGTGCGGCGGGTACCATCTTCGCGCAACTCCGATTCAATGGTAATAGCCAGCGCCGGGCATACCGCTTCACATAATTTACAAGCAATGCAGCGCTCCTCACCATTGGCATAGCGGCGCAAGGCATGCAAGCCGCGAAACCTTGGCGACATCGGGGTTTTTTCTTCAGGATATTGCACCGTAAATTTGCGTCCAAAAAAATACTTACCCGTAACTGACAGCCCCAGAAACAGCTCCCAGAGAAACCAAGTTTTAACGAATTGCTTTAATGCAGTCATTTGGATACCACTGGCGTTGAGTTGAGCAAACTTGAGTTAGGCAAACCCAAATTTAAGCAAACCAAGGCCCTACTTTGTAAAACACCAAAATACCCTCAACAAAAATCCAGAGGATTGTCACGGGGATAAAGACCTTCCAGCCCAAGCGCATGATTTGATCATACCGATAGCGGGGGAATGTCGCTCGAAACCATAAAAACAAGAAGAGCAGCGCCACAATTTTGAGGAAAAACCACAAAATTCCTGGTATGAAATCGGTGAACGATTCCAGCGGCGTCCCTTGAAAGGGCGAGAGCCAACCGCCCAAAAATAGCAATGCAGTTAGGGCAGAAATCAAGATCATGCTGGCATATTCAGCCAACATAAAAAGCGCGAAGGTAATGCCTGAATACTCGACATGAAAACCTGCGACGATTTCAGACTCCCCTTCGGAGATATCAAACGGCGCGCGGTTTGTTTCGGCCACGCCAGAAATAAAGTACACCACGAACATAGGTAGCAAAGGCAACCAATACCAATTGAGGATGCCACCGGTTTGTTTGTCGACAATTTCCGTCAAGTTCAGGCTTTTTGCCGCCATTAATACGCCAACCAGTGCAAAACCCATGGCGAGTTCATAGGCGACCTTGTGCGCGGCAGAGCGCATCCCGCCAAGCAGGGCATATTTAGAGTTCGATGCCCAACCGGCCAAAATAACGCCGTAAACACCCGCCGCGCCAATGGCCAGCACATACAACAAACCCGCATTGATATTGGACAGCACCCACCCTTTATCAAAGGGAATAACCGCCCAAGCCACAAACGATGCCACCAGTATGAGCACGGGCGCAAAGTAAAATATGAATTTATTGGCCACATTGGGCGTAATAATTTCTTTAAATAACAGCTTGAATACATCTGCAAATGGCTGAAACAAACCAAAAGGCCCGACGCGATTCGGGCCAATACGTACTTGCATGTAGCCAATCACCTTGCGCTCAAAGTAGGTGAGGTAAGCCACTGCGATTACGAGCGGCAACAAAATAACCAGCACAAGCAGGGCATGAACAATGAGGTATTGCCAATCGGGCGACATCCACCCCAGTACAGGGGATAACCATTGCGCTAACATGCCACCGCCTCCCGGACAATTTCAACCGCGCCGCCCTGAGCCGGTAAACCCGCCGTAGCCCGCCCCACATAAATCAGCAAAGATCCTGCCGGCACACCCTCGTCTATTTGAATCGGTAAAGTTTGGGTGTGCTCCGCTTGGGTAATAGTCAACCGATCACCGATTTTCCATCCTTGGGATTGGGCATCGAAGGGGCTCACAAGACAGTGATTCTGTTTGATTGCTAACTCCGTCATCTGCAACGGCTCTGCTCGGCGCACAATCCCGTTAATGCCATAAACAGCGATAGGCGCAATGCGCGTCCATGCAGCCTCGCGCGCATCAAGTCGCGTGAGGGCACCGAGCACTTCACTTAAATTCGATAAATTAATATGGACACACTGGGCTTGGATGTCGCTTCGAATTTCAGCTGCGTCAAGGTATTCAAAACCACTTAAATCCAGCAAGGTACCCAGCACCCGCAACACCTTCCAGCCCGGTCGGGAATCTGCAAATGAACGCACGATACCGCGCTGTGGCTGCCAGCGGCCTTCGCCATTCACCCAAGTGCCTGCCGATTCGACGGCGGTGCCGATTGGCAGGAGGATATCGGCATATTCGCGTTGCTGCGCTGATGCATGGGCGGTAAAACAAACCACACACTCAGATGCTTTGAGCCGATTGATCGCGGCTTTACCGGCGCTGGTATCAAATTCAGGCTCAATGCCATACAAGAGCATGGCGGGTTTTGGGTCAGCCAACAACTGAGCAGCCGTTGCACCCGAGCCGATGGCCGGATGCCCGCCCGGCAAACGATGCGGCACCGCGCCCGCTAACCAAGCGCCGGGTTGATTTGCGCCTTGAGGCAAAACCCCTAAAGCCGCGTCGGTGGCTTTAGCAATTTGTGTGGCTAAATAACGAATGGCGCCATAGTTGGCATCATTTTGAGCCAAATGGCCTATGAAGATGGCTCGCCGGGTGCCTTTTCTAAGATCCGCCAGCATGCGCTCAATCCTATGGGCATCAACGGGCGTGGATTCAACCAAGGTTTCAGGCAGCGAAACACCCGCCGCTCGAGCTAAGGCAATTAACACATCTAGCATGCCAGCATGCGCACCCGCCACCCATTGCTCAGCGTTAAAAGTTAATGCCTGCTCATAAGGATGCACTAGATGGGTTTTCGCCCGATTTTTAAGCGCCGCTTGGCGCAATCTGTGACCAAAGAGCGGGATTTCTTCTCGCACTGCGGTACCAATCAGCACGACCGCATTCAGCTTGCTTATCTCTGCGATTTCCATCCCAAACCAAGGCATTACCGGATCACCGGCATCCGCGGAAAAATCGATTTGACGCAATCTGTGATCGACATTATTGGAGCCCAAGCCGCGAATAAGTTTTTGGAATAAATAAAGCTCTTCCAAACTGACGTCGGGTGAAATCAATCCACCCAGGGCATTCGCGCCTTGTTCCTGCACGAGCGCCTGCACCGATTCTGCCACCTGTGCTAGGGCAGTATCCCAATCTACCGCCTGCCACTGGCCATTGCGTTTAATTTGCGGCTGCTTAAGGCGATCGTCTGTAAACAATCCCGTGTACGCGAACCGATCCCGATCTGACAACCAGGTTTCGTTAATCAGCTCGTTATCGCGCGGCACGGCGCGCATGATTTTACTTTCACGCGTGTGCAGGTAGAGGTTAGAGCCGAAGGCATCCTGCGTTGCGACATGGGGTTGCTGAACGAGCTCCCATGCGCGGTACGTGTAACGGGCAGGCTTTGAAGTAAGCGCACCGACCGGGCACAAGTCAATGACGTTGCCGGACAACTCAGAGCTCACACTTTTGGCGATATAAGTGCCAATTTCCATGTGATCTGATCGACCCACCACGCCCAACTCTTTAAGTCCGGCAATTTCCTCACCAAACCGCACGCATCGCGTGCAATGAATGCAGCGGGTCATGTCGGTAGCAATCAAAGAGCCAATATCTTTGTCTTTCACGACGCGTTTGACTTCAGAATATTGCCCAACGCCTTCGCCATAACCCATCGCCACATCTTGAAGCTCACACTCGCCGCCTTGGTCGCAAATCGGGCAATCCAGCGGGTGATTAATGAGCAAAAATTCCATGGTAGAACGCTGCGCCGCCAAAGCCTTGGGGCTGCGGGTTTGCACCCGCATGCCTTCAGAAATTGGGGTTGAGCAGGCCGGCAGGGGCTTGGGCGCACGTTCCACTTCGACCAAACACATCCGGCAGTTGGCCGCGATAGACAGCTTGCGGTGATAACAAAAACGCGGAATGGTGATGCCCGCCTGATCGGTAACTTCGATCAGCATGTCCCCTTTACGGCCTTGCAACCGATGGCCATCCACCTCAATGGTGATCAAATCGTCATGAATACTCAAAGACTTAACCCTGTATCTGTTAGACCGTCGCCAAACCATCAGCAATCATGCTGTGACCATGCTCGATGTAATACTCGAACTCGGGACGAAAATATTTAAGAAAGCTGCGCACGGGCACCGCCGCCGCATCGCCCAAGGCACAAATGGTTCGTCCTTCGATTTTGCTGGCCACATCATCTAACCGATTAAGGTCAGCCATCGCGCCTTTACCTTCAACAATCCGTGTCAACATTCGATAAAGCCACCCCGTGCCCTCACGACAGGGCGTGCACTGGCCGCAAGATTCAGAGTAATAAAACCGGGAAATCCGCTGCAAAGCGCGCACCATACAAGCCGAATCATCAATCACGATCAAACCACCCGAGCCTAAAAATGTGCCCGATTTGGCAATCGAATCGTAATCCATCCGTGTTTTAAGCATAATTTCGCCCGGTATGACCGGCGTCGATGACCCCCCGGGAATTACCGCTTTGAGTTTGCGCCCTGGCCGCACACCGCCCGCCATCGCCAACAAATCAGCAAAGGGAGTGCCCATAGGAATCTCAAAAACACCCGGCTTTGTCACCTGACCCGACACCGAAAAAAGCTTCAGCCCACCACTATTGGGCACACCCAAATCAGCAAACCACTTACCACCGTTGCGCATAATGGCAGGAACCGAGGATAACGTTTCGGTGTTATTCACCGTAGTCGGACGGCCATACAAACCAAAATTAGCCGGGAAAGGGGGCTTGAAGCGCGGCTGACCCTTTTTGCCTTCTAAGGATTCGAGCAAGGCGGTTTCTTCGCCGCAAATATAGGCGCCGGCGCCCAGCGTGCCATATAAATCGAAGTCGATGCCTGAGCCTTGAATATTTTTGCCAAGCAAGCCCAGCGCATAGGCTTCTTTTAAAGCCGTTTCAAACCGCCGGAACACCAAATCGGTGAACTCGCCGCGCATGTAGTTATAACCAACCGTGGCGCCAATCGTATAACCGGCAATGGCCATGCCTTCAACCAACGCATGCGGGTTATTCAATAAAATTTGACGATCTTTAGCGGTGCCCGGCTCAGACTCATCTGAATTACACACCACATATTTTTGCCCCGGCGCATTGCGCGGCATAAACGACCATTTAAGTCCGGTCGGGAACCCCGCACCACCCCGCCCCCGCAAATTAGAGGCTTTCAGCTCTTCAATAATCAGCGATGGATCGGTGTTTTCTGCCAAAATTTTTCGCCAAGCAGAATAACCGCCGATTTTGAGGTAATTTTCAAGCGTCCAAGGCTCATCGAATTGCATTGTGGCAAAGCAAACTTGTTCAGTCATGGCGTTACTCCAACTGATCCAAAATGGCATCCACTTTTTCAGGGGTGAGCCGTTCGTAATAAACATGATCGACTTGCATCATAGGCCCCCCGTCGCAGGCTGCCAGGCATTCTTCTTCCACTTTAAGATAAATTCGACCATCCGGGGTGGATTGCCCAAGCTTAATGCCGAGCTTGCGCTCGCAATGCGCCACGATGTCATCTGCCCCCATCAGCGCACAAGAAATATTGGTGCAAATTGAAACATGATGCCGCCCGCAGGGTTTGGTTTCCAGCATTGAGTAAAATGTCGCCACTTCATAGACGGATATAGGCGGAATTTCGAGGTACTCGGCCACTGCATCCATAAGCTCCGTAGTCAAAAAACCGGCATTTTGGTGTTGGGTTTCACGCAAGGCCGCCAAAAGGGCTGATTGCTTTTGCTCCGGCGGATATTTGCTAAGCCAATGATCAATTTCATGACGCGTATGCTCGGTTAACAAATGAATTTTACTGGCTTTCATTAACGATCCACCTCACCAAAAACAATATCTTGCGTGCCGATAATCGCCACGACATCAGCCAGCATGTGCCCGCGCGACATTTCATCGAGCGCCGATAAGTGCGCAAAACCTGGTGCACGAACTTTCAAACGATAAGGCTTATTGGAACCATCGGAAATCAAATAAATACCAAATTCGCCTTTCGGGTGCTCCACCGCCGCATAGGTTTCGCCTGCAGGCAAGCAGTAGCCTTCGGTGAACAGCTTAAAGTGGTGGATCAGCGATTCCATATCCGCTTTGACTTCTTCGCGGCGCGGGGGCGCAATTTTGTGGTCATCCACCATAATTGGCCCCGGGTTTTTACGCAGCCAATCGATGCACTGAATAATGATCCGATTTGATTGGCGCATTTCTTCAACCCGCACAAGATACCGATCATAACAATCACCGGTGACCCCAACGGGAATATCAAAATCCAACCGATCGTACACCGCATAAGGTTGCTTTTTGCGCAAATCCCACGCCACACCAGAGCCGCGCAACATGGGACCTGTAAAGCCGAGCGCGATAGCACGCTCTGGCGTTACCACGCCAATATTGACCGTGCGTTGTTTCCAAATCCGGTTGTCGGTAAGCAGCGTTTCATACTCATCGACATAGCCTGGGAAGCGCGCGGTGAAATCTTGCAAAAAATCAAGCAGTGAGCCTTGGCGTGATTCATTCATGCGATTGACATCCCGCTCGCTGTGCCATTGCGATTTCTCATACTGGGGCATGGAATCGGGCAGATCACGCGCCACGCCACCGGGGCGGTAGTAGGTTGCGTGCAAGCGAGCACCCGAAACCGCTTCATAGCAATCCATCAGGTCTTCTCGCTCGCGGAACGCGTACAAAAATACCGTCATCGCACCAATATCTAACGCGTGCGCGCCTAACCAGAGCAAGTGATTCAAAATACGGGTGATTTCATCAAACATCACACGGATGTATTGCGCGCGTTCGGGAATTTCCAAATTTACCAGTTGCTCAATGGCACGCACATAAGCATGCTCATTGCACATCATAGACACATAATCTAGGCGATCCATATAACCAATCGACTGGTTATAGGGCTTGCTTTCAGCCAGCTTTTCCGTGCCGCGATGCAGTAATCCAATATGGGGATCGGCCCGCACGATGGTTTCACCATCCATTTCCAGCACGAGACGCAGCACCCCATGCGCTGAGGGGTGCTGGGGGCCAAAATTTAAGGTGTAATTGGCAATTTCTGGCATGACTTACTTACCCGCTTGGCCGAGATAACGACTGTCGTTACGATAAACACGCGGCACTAGGACGCGAGGCTCAATGGATACCGGCTCATAGACCACCCGATTTTTTTCAGGGTCATAACGCACTTCCACATGACCAATCAACGGGAAATCTTTTCGGAATGGATGACCGACAAAACCGTAATCGGTCAAAATCCGGCGCATATCGGGATGATCGTCAAACAAAATACCGAAGAGATCAAACGCCTCGCGCTCGAACCAATTCGCACCAGGCCACACATTTGCAACCGAGGGCACCATAGGCGCATTGACATCCGAGCAGGCCACACGCACACGCAAACGCCAGTTGTGTGTGTAAGAAAGCAAGTGCGCCACCACCACAAAGCGTGGCCGGGTGGATGCTTTTAAATCCAACGATTCGCCAAACTTCAAACGCGCACTACTGGCAGGCTCAACCCCGCGGCCGTAACCCGAAAAAGAAACAGTTTCCTCTCCCGCCCATTCCGACTGACCGTATTCAAGGTAATCAACGCCACACAAATCAACACATTGATCAAATGCGGTCAAAGGTGACTGTGCAAGCAACTTGGCTGCGTCCAGCCAATGCTCAGCCGAAACTTCAATGGTAAGCTCATCCAGCGCTTGGGTGGCGTGAACAATCAGCGAACCTAAGACAGCTTCCACTGCGGGCTGCAATGTTGGATTAAGTTTTTGCTGCACAGTCATTTGTTCATTTCACCCCAAGTTTTAGGCCAAACCCATCAGCTACGCGCGATGGTATTGGTGCGACGAATTTTATTTTGCAACTGAATAATGCCGTACAACAACGCTTCTGCCGTGGGAGGGCAGCCCGGCACATAAATATCAACCGGGACAATGCGATCGCAACCCCGCACCACGGCGTATGAATAATGATAGTACCCGCCCCCATTCGCACAAGAACCCATCGAGATAACCCAACGAGGCTCTGCCATTTGGTCATAGACCTTGCGCAAAGCCGGTGCCATTTTGTTCACCAAGGTGCCTGCCACGATCATGACATCGGATTGGCGGGGGCTTGGGCGAAACACGACGCCAAAACGATCTAAATCATAACGTGCAGCACCCGCGTGCATCATCTCAACCGCGCAGCAGGCTAAACCGAATGTCATCGGCCAAAGAGAACCCGTACGCGCCCAGTTAATCAGTTTATCGGCTGAGGTGGTAACAAAGCCCTTATCAAAAACGCCTTCTATTCCCATTCCAGTGCTCCTTTCTTCCATTCATAGACGAAGCCGACCACAAGGACACCAAGGAAAATTGCCATAGCAATTAATCCAAAGTGCCCTATTTGATCGAGCGCTACGGCCCAGGGGAACAAAAAAGCAATTTCAAGATCGAAGATAATAAATAGAATAGCTACGAGATAGTATCGAATATCAAATTTCATGCGCGCATCTTCAAATGCGGGAAAACCACATTCATAGGGCGCATTTTTCGCCGGATCCGGCCGCTTGGGTGCCAATAACTGCCCCCCAAAGAGCAACCCTAATGAGAACAAGGTCGCAACACTGAAAAAAATCAGAATAGGAAGATAACCTTCTAACACGGGGCACCCTCGCGGTCAGTGCGAACTGTTGTTCGCTGGTTTTTTGGCGCGCAAACTAAATCTCAGCACACAGTTTAGACTGCGGACTGGTTTAATTCGATTGTATAAAAACATTGTTTGGTGCGGACGGTGGGACTCGAACCCACACAGCTTTCGCCACTACCCCCTCAAGATAGCGTGTCTACCAATTCCACCACGTCCGCAAAATTCTTAACTTGACCCATCCAACACGGTTTATGCACCCTGTTTTAAGCCAAACTTTGCCTAAGCTTGCGCCAAGGCCGCATCCCATTGCCTATTTCGGTGCGCCACCGCTCGGGATATCCCCTTGCTTTGGCTCGGCCGTTGCTGGCGCCGCCGGTTGACTGCTGGGCGTGGATGGCACGTCTGCAGGTTTTGCCGGCGCTGAATTAACCGATGCCGCGGGGATTTGCCCAGGCACCTCGTTTGAACCCGTGCTCGAAACGGGCACAGAATTTACCACGCTCGACGGGGTATGTGAAGTATTAATGACATAAGCCAGCAACAAACTCGTGCCAAAGAAAGCCACAACCAACCAGCCGGTTAACTTTTGCAAAAATGTTGCCGCGCCTCGTGCGCCAAAAACAGTACCCGAAGAGCCAGAACCAAAGGCGGCACCCGCATCTGCGCCCTTACCGTGCTGGATCAAAACCAAGCCAATCAGTGCAAGCCCAATCAGCACGTGAACGATTAATATCAAAGTTTGCATTATACCTATCTCGACGAGTCGGCCGCAGCACGACAAATAACCAGAAAATCTTCCGCTTTCAGTGATGCGCCACCAATCAAGCCGCCATCAATATCTGGCTCGGCAAATAATTGTGCGGCGTTATCCGCTTTGACCGATCCGCCGTACTGTATTCGAACAGCACGTGCCACGGCAGGGCTTTGCGCGCCCAGCACACCGCGAATCATGGCGTGCATTGCCTGCGCTTGCGCAGGTGTGGCGGTAAGACCCGTGCCGATGGCCCAAATAGGCTCGTAGGCAATCACAAGACGCGCAAATAACTCAATACCCACCTCATTCAGCACAGCTTGAATTTGGCCTTCAACCACGGTATTCATCTGGCCGGATTCGCGCTCCTCGAGCGTTTCACCGACACAAAGAACGGGCGTGAGCCCTGATTTTAACGCGATGTGCACTTTACGCGCGGCGATTTCATTGGTTTCACCAAATAACGCGCGCCGCTCTGAGTGCCCAACCAAGACATACCGGCAACCCACTTCACGCAGCATGTCGGCCGACACTTCACCCGTGTAGGCGCCGGTTACAAATTCAGAACAGTTCTGAGCGCCAACCGCTAAATGCGTACCGGTTGTTTGGTGGACGGCTTGGGGAATCAATACACACGGCGGGCAAACGCCAATATCGACAGCATCTAACGAAGCCATACCCGCAAGAATGCTTGCAACTAATGCATCAGAGGCGGCAGGGGTGCCGTTAAGCTTCCAGTTCCCGAGTACGATTGGCTTGCGCATGCCGTGTGAATTCCCCTAAATTTATGCAAATACGTTTCTATTTTCAGCACCATTAGGCCGTGCCCGCCCTTAAAAAGGCCGCTAAGATTACTTGCACCGCCTCGTTAAATCAATCTTTCAAACCAATTGAGCTCAAGATCTTTTGCACTCACTGGGCTACCGCGCGAATTTCATTCGCCAAATTCTGTGCGAGCAAAGCTACTTTATCTTCGCTTTCACCTTCGACCATTACACGAATTAAAGGCTCGGTACCCGATGCCCGCAACAATACACGCCCCCGGTCATCTAATGCTTGCTCAGCTTTTTGCACCGCCGCCACAATGGTGGGATGATTGAAATCCACTCGTTGCTCGCTTCGGATATTAATTAAGGTTTGAGGATAGATTTTCATATCCGCCGCCAATTGATGCAAAGGCTTGCCTGAATGCTTCATTGCCGAGACCACTTGGAGTGCGGCGATAATGCCATCCCCCGTGGTATGTCGATCAAGACATAAAATATGCCCAGAGGATTCACCGCCGAGCAGCCAACCCTGCTGCTTTAATGCCTCGTGAACGTGCCGATCCCCGACTTTGGCGCGAAGAAACGGCAAACCCAGTTTTTTAATGGCCAGCTCTAACCCTAAATTGCTCATCTGTGTGCCGACCACGCCGCCACAATAACCCGCCCGACGTACGCGATCTGCCGCGATGATATAAAGCAGCCTATCACCATCCAGCACCCGACCCTCGCCATCCACCATCAGGACGCGATCCCCATCACCATCCAGCGCAATACCTAAATCCGCACGAAATTCAGCCACAGCCCGCTGCAAAGCCGCGGGCTCTGTGGAACCCACCCCGGCGTTAATATTCAGCCCATCCGGCTCAACCCCAATACGAATAACCTCAGCCCCAAGCTCTGTAAATACCCGCGGCGCCACCAGATAACCTGCACCATGAGCACAATCAACCACAATTCGAAAATTGGCAAGACTTAAGCCAATTTCAACCGAGCTTTTGCAAAATTCTATATAACGACCCGGCGCATCATCAATGCGCTGCGCTTTACCCAGCAAATTGGATGGTGCCACAGTCATCGGTTCATCTAACATCGATTCAATTTGCGCTTCGATTGAATCGGGCAGCTTTTCGCCGCTGGCAGAAAAAAACTTAACTCCATTATCATGAAATGGATTGTGGGAGGCACTAATCACAACGCCCGCAGAACCGCGCAAGGTTCGCGTGAGGTAAGCAATGGCCGGCGTCGGCATGGGGCCTAGCAAACGCACATCCACTCCAGCCGCTGAAAAACCCGCCTCCAATGCAGACTCAAACATGTAACCAGAAATTCGGGTGTCTTTGCCAATCAAAACGCGCCGCCGCCCATCCTGCCCGAGCACCCTGCCGGCAGCCCAGCCAAGTTTGAGCACAAACTCAGGCGTCATCGGCCACTGCCCAACGGCACCTCGCACACCATCCGTTCCAAACACCTTCATCAACCCTGCTCCATTTAAATTTATTATTGCTCGCATCCTACGCAAGCGATTCGCGTTCACCAAATAAAAAACCGCGCCAAACTCAATTGGCGCGGTTTTATCTCAACAAAAACAACCGGCGGTAACTTATTACTCTGTTTGCGCCATGTTGTTGTGCGCGCCGGGCGCATTCATTTGAGAGATGTAGGCCGCAAGATCACGAATTTCATCGGGCGTCAGATACTTAGCCTGCGCAGCCATGACATAAGAGTAGGGACCGAGCTGCTTGCCCGACTTATACATCTCCAACATTGAAGCGGTGGCAGATACAGGCAATCCAGATAATTTAGGGGCATTTAAAAGTTTTGCACCCTCACCCTCAGCACCGTGACAAACAGCGCAAGAGGAAAACAAGGCATGACCAAAGCCAATATTGGCATCAGCCGCAATCATGGGCACGGCAGGCGCCGCTGTCGCGGCGGCAACAGGCGCGGCACCAGCAGCTGCAGGCGTTGCAGCTGCAGCCGCACCGCCACCGAAGGTCGTTGCGATATAAGCAGCCAAATCGGCAATATCGGCCGGTGATAAATTGGCAGCTTGTGGCGCCATGGTGCTATAACGGGCACCCCCTAAATTGTGTTTTTTAAGATAATCCATATCCCCTTTTTTGAACGCGGTCAGCACGGCCTCAGCGTCCGCAGCCGATAGCTGGGTCAGCGCAGGGAAAGCGCCGCCATTACCTTTACCATCAGCCCCATGACATGCAGCGCAGGTAGCAAATTTGCCTTTGCCTGCAGCCGCATCACCAGCAGCCATTGAAACCAATGGCTGAACCATTAAACCACCCAGTACGACAGCGAGTAGCGAACGACGGATCATTTTCATAATTTCTCTCTCATTATTTTTTTAAGACAACCCAACGAGCCTGTGAATTTTCTACACAAACCGATTGAGTCAAATACCCCCTCATCTAAAGTATCAGAGAACACTAATGGTGGACAAACGAATGAGACTTATGCCTTAAAAATTTAATGAATACCTTGGCCGGCGCAATAAAAAAATCAGGCTGATTGAACCGCCATGAGTAAATCAAGACCATCGCGCGTTGCCGCAACATCATGCACCCGCACGATACGTGCGCCGCGCTGTACCGCCATGACAGCTGCAACAACGCTACCGGTTACCCGCTCGGACACCGCACGATTTAACGTCTCGCCAATCATTCGCTTGCGCGACACGCCCACCAAAAGCGGCAAATTTAAAACACTAAGTAAATCAATATTTTTTAACAATTGCAGATTTTGGGCAGTATTTTTTGCAAAACCAAAACCCGGATCCAACAATAAAGCCGATCGCGGTATGCCCGCGGCAACAACAGCAGCCACTCGTTCGGCCAGGGCATGGGTGACTTCTCCCACCACATCGTGATACACCTCATAGCGATTCATAGTGACAGGCTCCCCGCGCATGTGCATGAGGCACACCGCCAGCGCTTGATCGCGCACCAACGGCGCAACGGCGGCGAGGGCACCTTCGCGGCTTAATGCCCGAACATCGTTAATAAGAGAAGCACCCGCTTGCACGGCGGTGGTCATCACGAAGGGGTCACTTGTGTCTATCGAGAGGGGCGCGTCAAATCGCTGCCGCAATGCCTCAAGGACTGGAATAACCCGCTCAAGCTCAGTCGCTGTGCTAATTGGGGCGGCACCGGGGCGGGTCGATTCTCCGCCGATATCAAGTATATCGGCACCATCGGCCAGCATTTGCGCCGCTTTATCAACTGCTTTGGCTACATTGACTTTCTCGCGGTTATAAAAAAGACCCCCATCCGAAAAGGAATCGGGGGTCATATTTAAAATAGCCATGATTAGCGGACGACCTGATTGAATCATCCGCCACAACCCCAGCGCAGGGGGTTGCTTATCTTCAGTGCTGGCTTGCAGGACCACTCACAGAATCCGAAGGCTTAGCCACCGTATCAACCAAAGATTCAGTGGCTCCAGTCACCTCAACCGCATTGCCGCTGGCTGGTGTGTTGTTATCAGAGGGATCTGAACCCTGACCCCAACCAGACGGTTCTCGCACAGCACGGCGCGCCATCAAATCATCAATTTGCGCGAGATCAATCGTTTCATACTTCATCAAGGCTTGCGCCATAGCGTGCAGCACGTCGATATTGTCATTCAACAACTGATTGCACCGTTGATAATTGCGATCGATGATTCCACGAATTTCCGAATCAATAATACTTGCGGTGACATCGGAGACATTGCTGCCCGGGGTTTGACGGCCAAACATCATGTCGCCATCTTCCTCAGAATACATGAGCGCGCCCAGCCGATCCGACATGCCCCACTTGGTAACCATATTGCGGGCAATTTCTGTTGCTCGCTCAATGTCGTTTGAAGCCCCTGTGGTAACGGCTTCAGCGCCAAAAATGAGTTCTTCAGCGATGCGGCCACCGAACAAACTTGAAATATTCGATTCCAACTTACGCTTCGAGTAGCTGTACCGGTCTTGATCGGGCAGGAACATAGTCACGCCCAAAGCGCGACCCCGCGGGATGATAGAAACCTTGTACACCGGGTCGTGCTCTGGCACTAAACGCCCAACTATCGCATGCCCAGCTTCATGATAAGCCGTAAGTTTTTTCTCTTCTTCGCTCATCACCATGGATTTGCGTTCAGCGCCCATGATAATTTTATCTTTCGCACGTTCAAGATCGGCCATCACCACTTCATTTTTATTGGCTCGTGCCGCAAATAGTGCCGCTTCATTGACTAAATTGGCTAAATCTGCCCCAGAGAACCCCGGCGTGCCGCGTGCTAACAAGCTCGGGGTAATGTCTGCGGACGCAGGCACTTTGCGCAAATGGACTTTTAAAATTTGCTCACGACCGCGGACATCAGGCAAGCCCACAATCACCTGACGATCGAATCGACCGGGGCGCAGCAAGGCTTTATCCAGCACATCAGGGCGATTGGTTGCGGCGATAATAATGACGCCTTCATTGCCCTCAAAACCATCCATCTCGACCAGTAACTGGTTTAAGGTTTGCTCGCGCTCATCATGACCACCACCCATGCCTGAGCCCCGATGGCGGCCAACAGCATCAATTTCATCGATGAAGATAATGCAAGGTGCTTGTTTTTTGGCCTGTTCAAACATATCACGAACACGCGATGCGCCAACACCAACAAACATTTCAACAAAATCTGAACCCGAAATCGTGAAAAACGGCACTTTTGCCTCACCCGCCACGGCTTTGGCGAGCAAAGTTTTACCCGTACCGGGTGGCCCCACCATTAATACGCCGCGCGGCACACGCCCACCCAAACGCTGAAACTTACCCGGATCGCGCAGAAAATCAACGAGCTCAACCACGTCTTGCTTGGCTTCATCTGCGCCCGCCACGTCGTTAAAGGTGACTTTAACTTGATCTTCACCCAAGAGCTTGGCTTTTGATTTACCAAAACTCATGGCGCCCCGGCCGCCGCCGCCCTGCATTTGGCGCATAAAAAACACCCAAATACCTATCAAGAGCAAGAACGGGAACCATTGAATAAATAAGGTCATCAATAACGAGGGGCGCTCGGGCGGCATCGCATCAATTTTTACGTTGTTGCTAAGCAAATCACCCACCATGGCACGGTTGTCGGTTTCCGGGCTGTAGGTTTCAAAAGTGGCACCCGAACTGGTTTTACCCGTAATGGTTTTACCTTCTATGACGACCGAATCGATACTGCCGCCTTTGACATCACTCAAAAATTGCGAGTAACTCATCGGCTGCGAGGCGGTTGATCGGGTGCTAAAGCTGTTGAATACAGTCATCAACACAACCGCAATCACAACCCAGACCAAAATATTTTTTGTTAAATCGTTCAACACACCACCTCTAAATGCCTGTGACATGGCTTGCAAAGAAGCCATACCCCGATAAGAAAATTTATTGCTCTACCTTATACCACGCGGTGCCCTTGCGCCACCAGATACACTTCTTTGGAGCGCGGGCGCGAAGCTTTGGGCTTTCGCACCGAGACTTCTTTAAACGCGACGCGTGCCAACTTCATGTAGGCGTCAAACCCAATCCCTTGAAAGAGTTTAGTCACAAAAGCGCCCTCTGGCTTTAACATCTGATGACAAAAATCTAACGCAAGTTCCGCCAAATACATTGCGCGCGGAATATCTACCGATTCCACGCCACTCATGTTGGGCGCCATATCGGAAATTACAAGGTCTACGGGGGCATTTTCCAAACGTAGCGTGAGATCAGCCAATACGGAGTTACTTGAAAAATCGCCTTGAATGACGGTGGTATGCGCAAAATGATCCATGGGCAATAAATCAAGCGCAAAAATATGCCCTTTTTCACCAATAACTTGCGCTGCGTATTGTGTCCAGCCGCCCGGTGCTGCGCCCAAATCCACCACGCGTTGGCCTGCTTTCAAAAACCGATCGCGCTCGTTGAGCTCCATGAGTTTATATACGGCACGTGAGCGATAACCTTCTCGTTTCGCTTTCAGCACGTACTCATCTCGAAAATGCTCGGCCAACCACCGCTGGCTACTACCCGACCGTGCCATAGGCACCTCTATCCAAAAATACAAGCGAGTATTATGGCCGTAATGCATTTATTTAGCCAAATAAACGCATTGGCTCAATTGAGCAAGACACGAATAAATCATTACTTTGCGCACCGAAAGCAGCCGACGAGATGGTCGTTGACCAGCCCCATCGCCTGCAGGTAGGCATAGCACACAGTTGACCCCATAAACTTAAATCCCCGCCGCTTCAAATCGGCGCTGAGTGCGTCTGATTCCGGCGTAGTGGTAGGGCATTCCGCCTGGGACCGCCACAAGTTGACCCGGGGTTGACCGCCGACAAACCGCCAAACATAAGCATCAAAACTGCCAAACTCGGTTTGAATAGCGAGAAAGCGTTGCGCGTTGTTGATTGTGGCCAATATTTTTAAACGGTTGCGCACAATGCCTTTATTTAAGAGCAAGGCTTGGATTTTATCCTCGCCGTATTGCGCAATGATGGCCGGGTCGAACTGATCAAACGCCTGCCGATACGCCGCGCGCTTTTGCAAGATGGTGTACCAACTTAACCCGGCTTGAGCCGATTCGAGCACAATAAACTCAAAGAGCGTGCGGTCATCATGGACGGGCACACCCCACTGTGTGTCGTGATAAGCAACATAATCGGGTTTACTCAAATCAACCCAATCGCAGCGACACAACATGAGGACGGGAAAAATCAGTGCTTCATCATCGGCATCATGGGGCGTTTTTTGACTGGCACATTGAGTGTTTCGCTCGTGCCATCGGCAAAACTTAATGTAACAGGCACGGTTTCGCCGGCCACCAACGCTTTTTCAGGGCCGATTAACATGATATGAAAACCGCCCGGGGCAAGTTTGGTTTCGCCATGCGGTGCTACCAAAATTTCTTTTTGCTCGATCATTTGGTGCATGCCATTCACTTCAACGGATTTATGCAACTGCACTTCTTTGAATCCGGGCGCGGCAGCTTTAACTAATGCCTCAGGTTTATCGGAATTATTTTTCATATCCAAAAAAACTGCGCTGGCCATTGCGCCCGGCGGCTGCTCGGGAATCCAAGCTTCTGAAATTACAGGGGCAGCGGCGGCCATGCCGCTGATCGTCATAAATACCGAGCCAATTAAAAAACGCTTCATTGCACTACCTCTTTAAAAAATTGAACTAAGGCTTGATCCATTGCCGCCGGATCGTGCGGGGAGGGCAAAATTGCCACCATTTTGCCCTCGGGAGAAATTAAACGGTACGCCGTATCGTGGTCGATCTCGTAGATATTATCACCCGGGGCGTGGGGTGATACCCGATAGCCCGCTTTCAGGGGCTGGGTTACTTTATCGATCATCGCGCGCGAGCCGGTAATTCCTAAAAAGTCAGGATTAAAATAATGCACATAGTCAGCAATGCGCTTAGGGTTATCGCGGTCGGGATCGACCGAAAGAAACACAATTTGCCAGTGCACGTCCGGCAGCGATTTTTGTAACTTCGGCAACAAGCCCGAAAGCGCGGTTAATTCGGTGGGGCAAACATCGGGGCAAAAGGTGTAGCCGATATAAAACAGCGTCCAGTGGTCTTTAAATAGCGCCGGGGTTGCTATGGCACCATGAACGCTCATAAAGTCAGCAGCGGGCACGCTGATCGACGGGCTAACCGGACGCAGCACGAGCAAATCATTCGATTCAAACGCGGCCAAACGCGCCAATGCGATCTCACGCTCATTGATGTTACCACTCGGCGCATTTTGCCCGCAGGCCGTTGTTAAAAGCGCAAAGCACACAAGCCCCGCGCTCAAAACGCCCCGCCGAACCATGCGCGCGGGGTTAAATAAAAAACCTAGCGTTTGTGATTGAAAAAAACTCAAGAAACCCTCCTATTGCATGCAACATGACTTAAATCTGCTTTGGGGCGCCCAAGGAACCTCGAACTGATTGGTTAAAAGCGATTAAGCCGTTAATATGCCAGCCTATCTGCGCGAACAACAGTGTGTCATTTCACACACACTCTATTTGCGCCAGCTCTCATCACCAATACAAGATCAAAATGGCACTTACAACCAAACAAAAACAATTTCTCCGTGCGCAGGCACATCACTTAAGCCCCGTCGTTTTGCTGGGGCAGCATGGGCTAACCGAGGCGGTGATGGCTGAAATCGAACTGGCTTTAGGGATTCACGAGCTGATTAAAGTGCGGATTCCCGGCCAGGATCGGGAAGATAAAAAAGCCATGATGCAGCAAATTGCGACCACAACCCAAGCAGAGCTTGTGCAAACCGTGGGGCATATGGCCGTTTTTTACCGCCCCGACCCCGATGGCGCGCGGTTAATCTTGCCTAAACCCGAGCGCGCGGGTAGCCGAAAACCGCTCTAAGCCTCAATGATTTTGCCTTTTTTGAGCGCGGGAGAGCAGGCCGATCCTAACGATTTCCCGCCCCCGCATCGCGCACTCACCGAGCCGAATGGCTTGCTGGCTGTTGGCGGCGATTTATCCTTAAGCCGCATGATGGCGGCGTATCAACGCGGTATTTTTCCTTGGTTTGGCGTGGGCGATCCCATTTTGTGGTGGTGCCCAGATCCGCGTACGGTATTCACTCCCGATCAGTTTCATTTGAGCCAATCGCTTAAAAAATGGCGGCGCCAATCTCGCTATCGCATCACGGTGAACCATGCCTTTGCCGAGGTGGTGGCCGGTTGTGCGGCACCCCGCGCCGAGCAAGATGGCACGTGGATTGTGCCGGAGATGTTCGCGGTTTTTTTGGCGCTGCACCAAGCCGGTTTTGGTTATTCGGTCGAGGTTTGGGATAAAAACCAACTGGTTGGCGGGCTGGTTGGTGCTAAATTTGGCCGCGTAGCCTTTGGTGAATCCATGTTTAGCCGGGCGCCCAACGCATCAAAATTTGCGCTTGCCGCCATTTTGGTTGATAACTGCTGGGGCACGCTGGATTTTATGGACTGCCAATTCACGACCCGCCACTTACTTAGCCTCGGCGCGCAGGAGTGGTCGCGCAGTTATTTTTTACACCGATTATCGATAAGCTTTCAACCGCGAGATTTGGCCACACCAACTAACAATTGACGAATTTAACTGCCACCCTGATGATCAAAATCAATCCTATTTTCTATCCCTCGGGATTAATTTAACGGCACGATCTTCACATGCAACATGATGTTATGGCTTCTTTACTGATCTTGCTGATTATTTCAGTCGTCGCGGTGGTGGGCTTTCGGCGCCTGCATTTGCCTGCGATTTTGGGCTATCTGACCGTTGGCGTCATTGCAGGCCCCTACAGCTTGGGCTGGATTCGCGATCAATCCGATATTCACATCATTGCGGAATTTGGCGTTGTTTTTTTATTGTTTATGCTGGGGCTGGAGTTTTCATTGCCGCGTCTGATTGCCATGCGCCGTGCGGTCATTGGCATGGGGGGGGCGCAAGTGCTGGCCACAGCGATAGTAACGGGCTTTGCCGCTTGGCTGATGGGGTTTTCACCTGCCGCAGCCTTTGTGTTGGCGGGTGTGTTAACCGTATCCTCCACCGCCATTGTGATCAAGCAGTTGGGCGAGCAGCTGGAGCTTAATAGCCGCCACGGGAATAACGCGGTGGGGATTTTGTTATTCCAAGATCTCGCCGTGATTCCTTTTTTGATTATCATCCCCGTGCTGGGTGCCGCCACAGGCACGCAAGAGAACACCGAACCCACCGCCATTGCCCTGAATATTGCCACCACGATTGGCTTTGGGGTTTTGGCCGCGGGCGTGCTGTTTTTAGGTGGCCGCTGGGTACTGCGCCCCGTGTTTCGGGAAATTGCGCGCGCGCGTTCAGCCGAGCTATTTACCATCGCCGTGTTATTGGTTGTGTTGGGCGCGGGCTGGCTCACCGATCAGGCCGGTTTATCCTATGAGCTGGGCGCATTTTTAGCCGGCATTGCGCTTTCTGAAACCCAGTTTAAGCATCAAATTGAGGCCGATATTCGCCCGTTTCGCGACGTGTTGCTGGGCTTATTTTTCATCACCATCGGCATGATGCTGAATGTGCGCGAACTGCCGCTGATTTTAGGCTGGGTTGTCTTACTTTTAGCGCTGGTTGTGCTTGTTAAAACGCTCATCATTTTTTTGATTGGGCGCGCCATGCATGAGGATCACGGCGTGGCGCTGCGCACAGGCTTAGTGCTCGCGCAGGGCGGGGAGTTTGGGTTTGCCATGTTAGCGATTACCGCCCCCAGCATCATGACCGATTATCAGCGGCAAATCGTGTTGGCCGTAGTTATTTTCTCGATGGTATTAACCCCCTTTCTCGTGAAATTTAACGGCCGGCTGGCCAAGCGGATTGTGCCGAGTTACAACAAGCAACGCCAAGCACAAACTGAAATTATCGATCAGCATGCCAGCAACATGGCCGGCCATGTGGTGATTTGTGGCTTTGGTCGCGTTGGGCAGAATATTGCCCGGTTGGTGCAAAGCGAAGGGTTTGAATACACGGCCATTGATGTGGACATTGATATTGTGCGCCAAGCGCGCCAAGCGGGGTTGCCAGTTCATTTTGGCAACTCAACCCATGCCGATATTCTTGAAGCGGCCGGTTTGAGCCGGGCACGGGTACTGGTGGTTTCGCACTTAGATGAAACCTCCGCGCTCAAAACGGTTGAAGTGGCGCGCACCTTATCTAGCGAAATTCCCATCATGGTGCGCGCCCGTACCGATGAGCAGCTCGACCCTTTATTTCATGCCGGCGCGACCGAAGTCGTTTCCAGTATTTATGAGATGAGCCTTGTGCTCTCTGGCAATGTGTTGCGGGCTTTGAATGTGCCTGTATCGAAAATCATCCGGCAAATTCAAGAAATTCGCCGCGAGAATTACGCCCCGCTGCGGCACACCTACGCCGGCAATCGCGCTCGGGGGTCGGGAGATATGATTCCGCTGGCGCCTCGCACCTTGCGTAATATCGACTTAGTACCCGGCGCCTATGCCATTGGCAAGCCATTGGTGCGCTGCATTCCTGCCAATAAAACCATCGTGGTGGATGCCATCAATCGCCAAGGGATTCGGGGGGAATCGCCGCATGAAGAGACGCTTCTGCACGAAGGCGACACCCTAACCTTATACGGCGCGCCGGCTGAACTCGATAATGCCGAGCACTTCTTGCTAACCGGCCAAGAGTAAATCTTAAAATCAAACGGTTGCACGCACGTTTTGCTGCTAAAATTTAACTTATTGATTCACGGGGAGCCTCGCATGATTAACCTGCCCACCCAATACAGCAACACCGCCCTAGCCGATGAGGCGCTCAACTTCGCTGCGGCGCAAAATCAAAATACCGCAGCAGCCCTTTCGCGCAATACGCCGGTCGAGCCACAAACCCCCAATCGGGTGAGCAGCCCTGAGCAAATTGCCAGCGCGCTTAAAAGCCAGCAAGGCGCCAGCGGCGTGGCCACAGCGGGCAGCATGGGCTATCTTCTGGATGTGCGCGCGTAACCGGCTGATAACAGGGTTAACCCTCAATTGAATCGGCTTTAAATGCCGCTATTTTGGCCAATACTTTCTCAATTTGAGCCTAATTTCGGCGCACCCCGTGCTTAGTGAGCACCGACAAAATGCGGAGCAATGCGCCAACTCAGTCCAAAAGCGCCGCCTTTGTTGTGCGAAACCGTCTTAAATACGTCACAATCTGGCGCGAGCATCCCAAGAACCCACATTAAAACCGACATGGCGCATTCTAAACACCCTGCACGCACCCTGCCCTCATCGGCACAAACCCCTCTATTTTTACGCAGTGCCCGCATGCTGGGGGTGGCGCACACCCTAGCGGATCTTGCCAAGCACACCCCCCGAGCCATTTTAGCTATTGCGCCCGATAGCCGGAGTGCCGCCGATATGGCCGAGGCGTTAGCTCTCTTTGGTTGCGCGGCTGATGTTTTTCCCGATTGGGAAGTGCTGCCCTATGACCGGTTTTCGCCGCATCAAGATTTAATTTCAGATCGCCTTGCAAGGCTTTGGCACCTGCCCCGCACCGAACGGGGCGTGACCTTGATTGCCGCGCCCACCTTATTGCAACGCTTATCACCACCCGCGTTTGTGACCGGCAACAGTTTTTTGCTCAAAGCGGGCGATAAGCTCGATCGTGATGCCTACCGCCAGCAACTCATCGATGCGGGGTACCTTGCGGTGACCCAAGTGGTTCAACCCGGTGAATTTGCCGTGCGCGGTGGCTTAATTGATGTGTTTGCGATGGGCATGAGCCAGCCGGTACGCATTGATTTGTTCGATGATGAAATTGAAACCCTGCGCTTGTTTGATCCCCAAACCCAGCGCTCCGCCGAGCCGATTGATCGCATTAATTTGCTCCCCGCGCGGGAATATCCGTTAAACGAGGACGGCATTACCCTGTTTCGGCGCAACTGGCGCAACCGATTTGAGGGCGACCCCACCCGCAGCCCCGTCTATAAACAAATTAGTGAGGGCTTAATACCCGCAGGCATTGAAACCTATTTGCCGCTATTTTTTGAGCGCACCGCCACCCTGTTCGATTACCTGCCTAAAAATGCCTTGCTTTTCACCCTACCCGGCATTGATGCCTCGCTCGAGCGGTTTATTAATGACACCATCCATCGATTCACCCAACGGGCGGGCGATATAAGCCACCCGTTGCTGCGCCCCGATGAGCTCTATCAAACCGTAGATGAGTATCAAGCCCATCTCAAACACTGGCCGCGTTTTATTACCCTGAATGCCGATCACCCGGGATTGCCACAGGCGACTGTTTTACCCAACAAAACACTACCGAACCTCACCAGCCCCAACTTCACCATCAGCCAAAGTAATGAGGCGGAACTGGCGGGTTTAACCGCCTTTGCCAGCGATTTTGCCGGGCGCATTCTGGTGACGGCAGAAAGTCCCGGTCGCAGGGAAGCCTTGGCCGACCAGTTGGCTAAGGCGCGCCCAGCCGGAACGCTGGCCGCACCCGTGTTTGAGCGTTTTGAGCAATGGCTTGAAAGTGATGCGCGCTTAGGCTTAATGGTTTCATCCATCGAGCAGGGTGCGATTTTGCAACTGCCCGATCAAGCCGCCCCGCTCGCCATCATCACCGAAACCGATTTATTTGCCGAACGCGTGGCCCAGCGGCGCAAATCTAGCAGCCGTACCCGCGATGCCGATGCCTTAATCAACAACTTAAATGAGCTGGCCATTGGCGCGCCCGTGGTGCACGAAACCCATGGCGTTGGCCGATTCGGCGGCTTAATCACGCTGTCGATGAATAACCTTGAGCAAGAGTTTTTGATTTTGCACTACGCCGGGGATGACAAACTCTACGTACCCGTATCCGCGCTTGAGCTGATTTCACGCTATACCGGCGGCAGTGAGGAGAGTGCGCCATGGCATAAATTAGGCAGTGGGCAGTGGGAAAAAGCCCGCCGCCGCGCCGCCGAGCAAGTGCGTGATGTGGCCGCTGAATTGCTGGATATTCACGCCCGTCGCGCCGCTAAAAAAGGCCAATCGCTGCCCATCCCCGAAGAAGATTATGCCCGCTTCGCCCAAAATTTTGCCTTTGAAACCACCCCCGATCAGCAATTGGCGATTGACAGCGTGCTCAGCGACATGGCGCGCGCCCAGCCGATGGATCGCGTGGTGTGCGGCGATGTCGGGTTTGGCAAAACCGAAGTCGCCATGCGTGCCGCGTTTGTGGCGGTGATGAATGGCAAACAAGTAGCGGTACTGGTACCCACCACCCTGCTTGCTGAACAGCATTTGCGCAATTTTCGTGATCGTTTTGCCGGTTGGCCTATGCGGATTGAAGGCTTATCGCGCATGAGCAATGCCAAAAAAACCACGCAAGTGCTGGCCGACATTGCCAGCGGCCAAGTGGATATCGTGATTGGCACTCACAAATTACTCAGCGATCATCTGGATTTTAAAGACCTAGGGTTAGTTATTATCGATGAAGAACAACGTTTTGGCGTGCGCCACAAAGAGCAGCTCAAACACTTGCGCGCCGAGGTAGATTTACTCACCCTAACGGCAACGCCGATTCCGCGCACGCTCAATATGGCGCTCTCCGGCATTCGCGATTTATCGATTATCGCCACGCCACCGCGCGAGCGGCTCTCGGTTAAAACCCTGCTGCTGCGCTGGGATGATGCGCAAATCCGCGAAGCCGTCCAGCGCGAACTCAAACGCGGCGGTCAGGTTTATTTTCTCTACAACGAGGTTAAAACCATTGAGCGCATGGCTAAACAACTGGCCGAATTAATTCCCGAAGCCCGCATTGCCATTGCCCACGGTCAGCTATCGGAGCGCGCGCTGGAGCAAGTCATGGCCGATTTTTATCACCAGCGTTTTAACCTTTTGCTATCCACCACCATTATTGAATCGGGCATTGATATTCCCACCGCCAACACCATCCTCATTCATCGCGCCGATAAATTTGGCCTAGCGCAACTGCACCAATTGCGCGGGCGCGTGGGGCGCTCGCATCATCGCGCCTATGCCTACCTCATCACACCGGAACCGGCGCAGATGACACCCGATGCGGTTAAACGCCTCGATGCCCTAGCCGCGCTTGAAGAGCTTGGGGTGGGCTTTACCCTTGCCACCCACGATTTAGAAATTCGGGGCGCGGGGGAATTGCTGGGTGATGGGCAATCGGGACAAATAGTTGAAGTGGGTTACACCCTCTACATGGATTTACTCGATCGCGCGGTTAAAGCCTTAAAATCGGGCAAACAACCCGACTTAGCCGCCCCCTTGGAGCGCCAAACCAGCGAAGTTGATTTAGGCTTACCCGCCCTCATTCCGGCTGATTTTGTCGATGATGTGCACACGCGCTTGATTCTCTACAAGCGGCTGGCTAATTGCACCGATCAAACCGCGATTGATCGCATGAAAGTTGAACTCATCGACCGCTTTGGCTTGCTGCCCGAGGCCACCGAAACCTTAATTGAAACCCACAGGCTCCGCTTGCGTGCCCGCGCGGTGGGTATTCGTAAAATCGAATGCGCGGCCAGCGGCGGGCGGTTTATCTTCAATGAACAAGCCGCGATTGATCCGGTCAAACTGGTTAAATTAATTCAAACCGAGCCCAGCAAATATCGCCTCACCGCCGATACACTTAAAATTACCCAACCGATGGATAACTTAAGCGCGCGCAGCACGATGGTAATTCAATTACTGAACGCGTTATCTGCCGCATGATGCCGCCAAACCCACCCGCCCCTTTATGGCGACGCGCGGCCGCCCTGTTTTACGATTTGATGTTTGTCATCGCGCTGTTCATGCTCGCCACCTTAATTTTACTGCCCTTCAACGGTGGCCAAGCCCTACCCCAAACAGGCCCAATCGCTTGGGCTTATCGCGCGTATTTACTCCTGTGCGCGGCGACCTATTTCAGTGTCTTTTGGTGCGTGGGTGGCCAAACCCCCGGCATGAAAGCCTGGCATATCCGCCTCACTCTGCCCGCCCGCCGCTGCTATGCCACCGCGCTACTGCGTTTTTTAGGTGGACTTTTAAGCCTGCTCTTGGCGGGTATTCCCTTTTGGCTTGCCCAATTTCACCCTGAAAAACACAGCCTAATCGACCGCCTACTTAAAACCCAGGTAACCCGCAGCCCACCGCCTGCGGATTAATGCGCTAAACGGCCACATCACGCGGGCTGCAATAAAGCACCCAGTTGCCCCGATGGTTCTACTGGGCGCGCAATACCTTGCCGCAACACCCTAAGTGACGAATCGGGCGCGGCAGCAATGAGCGTAAATTTGCTGCGCGCCCGCGTAATGGCGGTATAAATTAACGCCCGCGTTACCACCGGATTCGGCGCGGCAGGCAGCACCAAAATACTGTGATTGAACTCCGATCCTTGCGCTTTGTGCATCGTGAGTGCGAACGCGGTTTCCACAAAAACGAGGCGATTGGGATTAATCCAGCGAATCGCGGGGGCAAGGCCCGCCTGTGGCGCATCACTTAAAAAAGCCACCCGCAGCACGGGGCCTGCGGACGGACTCGCATCGTGATCGATATAAGGCAAGGTTAAACCCACATCGCCATTGGCCAAGTTAAGCGCGGGATCATTGCGCGTCACCATCACCGGGCGCCCGGCATACCAGCCATCCAAACTTGGCGCCGGAGCAATGAGCCCCGCTTTAAGAAGGCTCTGCTCAATCCACGCATTCAACCCCACCACGCCATAAGGCCCGTGGCGCAAAGCACACAAGACTTGCGCTTGGCTATGGGCGGCAAATACGGCCAGCGCCCAATCATTGATCGATAAAAAGCCCGATTCCGCCGAATGCCATGGCGTGTTCACCAAGCGCAACCAAGGAATAAGCGCGGCAAGCACGACCGATAACAACGGGCGGCGAGCGGCATCATCGAGCACAAGGCCAAGTGCGCAATCTCCCAAGGCGGGCGCGTTAAGCAAGGCGACCGCGCCCTGGTCATCGCCGGCATTAACACAATGGGCTAGGGCGGCAATGGCGCTCGCTGCGCCAAATCGGTGGCTATGGCGCAACCAAACGGTGGCCTCGGCCAAAGCGCTTTGCGCTGCACCCGTTGGGGCAGCCACATCCACCGCTTCACCCGTAGTGGCAGCAATCCATTGCTTCAGTGCGGGCGAATACCCTCCGTGCGACAAGGCCGCCTGGCTGAGTTCGCCCAGCACAGCTCCCGGCTCCACCGAGGCCAGCTGATCTTTATCACCCAACAAAATTAATTGGGTGTGTTCCGAGAGTGCGGCCAAGGTTTTGGCCATCAGCGCCAAGCCCAGCATCGAGGCCTCATCAATCACCACCACATCAGCAGGCAAAGGCGCCCCCGCATGGTACTTAGGCTGGGCAAAATCCGGGCGAATGCCAATTAAGCGGTGCACGGTATCAACCATATCCGGCAGCGCGGCGCGCAATTGCGGGTAAGCTTCGGCAAAGGGCGCGCATAGCGCATCCATTTGGCTCACAAGCGATTGGCGCAGCCGAGCCGCCGCCTTGCCGGTGGGCGCGCACAGCAAAATCCGCAAGGGCGGCTGGCCGGCCTGTAATACCAGCATTTGTGTAAGCATTAAAAACTTAACCACGGTGGTGGTTTTGCCTGTGCCAGGCCCGCCGGTAATGAGCGCAAACGTGGAGCGCAGCGCCACCGCGCAAGCAATTTTTTGCCAATCGGGCCTTGTGATGCCGACCGCATCACGGGGAAAGAGCGCGGTTAAAATCGCGTGAATGCGCGGCGCATCGGGCAAGGCACGGGTTGATTGCAAGCGGCGGCGAATGGCATGGGCTACCGCTTGTTCTTGGCACCAATAGCGGCGCAAATATAAGCGCGCGCCATCCCGAATAAAAGGCGGGCGGCTCATCTCATAGCGGGCGCTCGCCTCGGCGCGCTCAGGGGGCGCAGGTTCTTTAACTTGGCCTGTCACATCTTCTATCACATGGGGACAAGCCGCTAACGCCGCCAGCCAATCAGCGAAGAGTATGCCGGCTAAAATTTGTGCGGGGCGTATAAGGCTTACCCCCGAGTTGGGCTGAGCTAAGGCCCGCCACCTGCGCGCGGTAGCGCTGTCTTTGGGCGGCATTTTCAGCACGCGGTCAGCATCATGCCAGCATGCGGCTAAATCGAGGCAGACATGCCCCTGCCCCGCCAAATGGCTGGCAAACACCAAGGCCAAAATCGCTAAAGGCGAGGTATCGGGCGCTTGATTTAACACCAAGCGCGCCACCGCAAGATCCACCGCGCGCACCCAATCGGCGCTAACCCACGCATCCAGCACTGTGCTTAACATCGCCTGCGTGAACACAGGCGCCGCCAACCCCCCCCCCAGCGCGGCTTTATCGCCATCCCCATCCCCATCCCTAGCCAAATTAAAGCTCATTTGGCCGCCTTCTGTGCGCCCTTTGGTATTTTTCAACCCCGATTGATAACTCATATCCGCGCCTCTTGTGCACCATCACAGGCTTCAAGCAAGGCATCAAGCGCCGCCATCACACCGCGATCCGGTCGCATAAAATACACCCCGTTGCCCGGGCTCTCTATGCCGCGCACGAAGAGATAAAACGCCCCACCCAAATGCAGCGCGGGGTCGTAATCGGGGAGGCGATCCGTCAAATGCCGGTGCAAGGCGGCCAAATAGAGCAGCATTTGCACATCGTACCGCGCGGCGAGCACCGCTTGCGCCAGCCGCTCGGGCGCGTAGGCATCATCGCTATCACCGAGCCAATTGGATTTGTAATCCAGCACATAAAACCGGCCATCGGCCTCGAATACCAAATCTATAAAGCCTTTAATTTGCCCCATGAGTGTTCTGGGCAGCAAGGGCGGGCGCGCTTGCTCGGGCAAAATATGGGTATTAAGCAAGGCATCAAGGGCAGCAATCGGCATGCTCATCACCGGCAGCCAAAACTCAAGCTCAATTTGATAACGCTGCAAGGCTGCAAGCGTGATGGGGGCTTTGGCGTCGGTTGCCTGTAAGGGCAAATGCAACACGCGCTCTATAAGCAAGCTTAAAGTGTCCGCTTGCTCGCTTGTCATAGCGGATACCTCGGCACGCAAGGCCTCACGCACCAAGGCGGCACACGCGCTGTGCGTGGCAAATTGGGCGAACCCCGCCGCGCCCGCCAATTCAAACAGCGTGTGCATTTGTGTACCAAATTCGCTGCCGCGCGGTAATTGAGCAAGCGCGCCCGCCAGCGGTGTTGCGGTCAATACAGGCGTTAAACCGGTATGTTTTAACTGATTTTCGGTTAAATCTGTTTCAATTAATTCTGCCGCCCGCTCGTGTGCCTGCCGCAGCGCCCCTTCGACTAGTTCATCTGGCCTGCGATCTTGCGCGGCGGTTTCTGGTGCAGGGGGCGACACCATCGGCGCATGCCCGCCATGCAGATGGGCGGTAAGCCCGCTGAAGCTCGTCATACGCCAATCATTTCGGCGGCGGGCTTGCACGCTGCGGGCTGGGTGCAAGCCTTCTGATTGCTGCGGGGTATAGGCGGTTAAATCTATCGCGGGCGGGGCTATCACTGCAATATCAGGGCAAGCAGCCAAAGCCGCTTGCATTGCGGCAAAGCTGGCGGCGAAGGCCTCTTTATCTTTTAGCCCCAAAAGATACCCCAGCGGGGTGCCGGCCTGATTGGGTGTTTTGGTATTGCCGAACTTAACCGGCCCCAAGGCCATATAGCAGGCTGACTCGGCGCGGGTTAGCGCCACATAAATTAGGCGCAAGCCCTCGGCATGGCGCTCGTTTTGCTCGGCTGCCACGGCGGCGGGGAAATCCCCCAAGCTCATCACAGGGCGAGCATCGGGGCTAACATCGGGGCTAACATCGGGGCTAACATCGGGGCTAACATCGGGGCTTGTATCCAGTTCGCCTACCGCGCCAACCTTAGGCTCGGTGCCGCCATGCCAAGGCGTGGCAATGGGTTTGTTTTGCGTGTGCTCCAGCTGCACCATGGGCAAATAGGGCAAATACACCACAGGAAATTGCAAGCCTTTGGCCGAGTGGATGGTTAAAATCCGCACCAAATGCGCATCTTGCTCAAGGCGTAACTCATTCTCGGTATCTTCGGCGGTTGTGAGCATTAGGGCGAATCGCTGCAACAAGGCATCGCGCCCCGCCAGTTCTGCTTCTGCATTTTGCGCCCAATCGGCCAAATGCAGCACATTGGTTAAGCGGCGCTCACCTGAACGCTCGGCAAAAGGTGCCGCCAAAAGCGCTGCGGGTACGGCGTAATCGTGCAATAGCTGATAAATAGCCGCCAGCACGCCAGCGCTTTGCCAAATGTGGCCATATCGCACAAAGCGGGCAACCGCTTCATCCAGCGCCGCATCATCGCGCAAGGCATCTAGTTGCGCGAAGCTTAGGCACAGTGACGCCGAACCCAAGGCCGCACGCACGAAACTCAAACGCTGCGGCTCAGCCATCGCTTGCAGCCAGAGCGCCACATCCCGCGCCTCGGGTGAGGCAAACACATTTTGGCGATCGGATAAAAACACGCTTTTAATACCGCGCAGGTTAAGCGCCTGCGAAATTAACGCCGCTTGCGCGCCCTTTGATACCAACACAGCAATATCCTGCGGCGCAATGGGTAACGCATTGCCCGCGCCATCCATAAAAACACACTGACCCGCCTGGCCCTGATTTAACTGCTGGGCAATGCTACTTGCCGTATGTTCTGCCATTTGGGCTTCAAACGCCCCCTGAGAGAGCCCATCGGCACCCGGCAGCACCCAAGCCGTTAAGGCAGGCAGCGCGCTTGGCGAACTATTTTGCGCCGCTTTGATACACAATTGGCGTGCCTGCCCTTTGGCTGCAACGGCGATAAAGGGCAGGGGGTTTTCTGTGCGCGAATCCCCCGGCGGTTTATAGCCAAAGGCGCCTTGCGGCTGGCTTTCAGCAAAAGCAAACACATGGTTCACCGCCGCAACTAAGGCCGGTGTTGAGCGATAATTATCGGTTAAGGTGTAATGCCGCCCTTGGGTGGCAAAACGCGCAGCTAAGTAGCTTGCAATATCCGCCCCGCGAAAACGATAAATCGATTGCTTAGGATCACCAATTAACACCACCGTGCTGCGTGGGGCATCAGCCCCCTCACCGGCCTGCTCATGCGTATCCACCGAGGCTGGCTGGGTGATTTGAAAAACCCGATCAAAAATCTCAAACTGCAAAGGATCGGTATCTTGAAACTCATCAATCATCGCCACAGGGTATTGAGCACGCAAACTCAACATTAGCTGCGCCCCCGTGGGGCCGCGCAATGCCGCGGCAAAATTGAGCAAAATATCATCAAAGCCCATCTCGCCCTGCTGTTGCAAAACGTGATTCAGCCGATCACGCACCCAGTACGCCGCATGCGCCCACAACGTGTTTTTTGTCGCCCCAAGGCATGCATCACGCGCCGCAAGCGCCGAAGGCCAAGCGGCGAATACCAGCAATGCCGGATGATCGGGCGGTTGCTTTTTTTGGTTAAACCGAGGATTGGTTAAAAATTTTTTTACTTCTTCTGGCAAAGGTGTAAGCCCGCCCGCCCAAGCATCCAAGCTTTGCCACACGGCCGCACCCTCATCTTGCACCGCAAGCTTGCCATGTGAGTTCTTGTTTAAATACGCCAGCACCGGCGTCCAGCCTTCAATTAAGGCCGCCCGCCCGGCGCGCCAAGCGGATTTTGCCTGCGCCTCGGCATCAATCACCGCCTGTTCAGCCTGATGCAAGCCTTTAATTAAGCTGATAAAATCAAGCCCATTGCGCGACACAGGTGCACCATCGACCCAAATAGCCGCCCCATCTCGCCGCAATAAAGGCGCAAGATTTTTGGCAAGCGTGGCAGGATTATCCAAACACCGCGCCGCCAAAGCCGCAAGCGGAGGCGGCGCGGCATACACATGAATGCGCCAATAATCTTGAACCACCGCCTGTGTGATGGGTGCAAGCGAGGTGAGCACCGTTTGCTCAAATAACGCGCGGCTATGAAACGCGTGGCTGCTGAGCATCCGCTGGCACCAACTGTGAATCGTAAAAATAGCCGCCTCATCCATCCAATTGGCCGCCTGCGTTAATCGAAATACCGCCAGCGCGCGGGCCTGCGGCTCGGCATAACCTTTCGATAATTTTGCTAAATGCGGATCAAGCACGCCACAAGGCTCGTTTGAAAACGCGTGCACCGCAGCGGCAATCCGCGCCCGAATGCGCGTGCGCAACTCATCGGCCGCGGCTTGGGTAAACGTGGTAACCAAAATTTGCGGGGGCATCATCGGGGTGCAGCCATGGCCTAAAATCAGCCGCAAATACAGCAAGGCAATCGTAAACGTTTTACCTGTGCCCGCACTGGCCTCAATTAAGCGGCTTTCGCTTAAAGGGAAGGTAAACGGGTCAAGGGCATTAACTTGGTAATCGCTCAAAGGTGATGCAGACACTCAGCGAACTCCGGATGCACAATGGGCAACCATTGTATGCGAGCATACCCCCCACCCCAACCCCTCCCCCACAAGGGGGGAGGGGCTAAGAAAAGACGTACTCCCCCACAAGGGGGCGGGGCTAAGAAAAGACGCCCTCACCCACAAGTGAGGCTTTAATGCTCAATTCACAAAATGCCTCATCCTCAAGGATGGCGCATTTAGCCCCCTCTTTGATGGGGGATAACCGTTTTGCTCCCGCCTCCTTGATGAAGAGGAGCCATCTAGCCCCCTCTCCCCCTTAATGGAGAACCACTTAACTCCCTCCCCCTTAATGGAGAACCACTTAACTCCCTGTCTCTTATACACATCTGACGCTGCCGACGAGCGATC
>ERZ1669248.88-NODE-88-length-56623-cov-6.304483_pt1 | contig 56623 bp, 65 predicted proteins | sample MGYA00579296_ERZ1669248 | MGnify/ENA primary metagenome ERZ1669248 (study PRJEB41166, sample SAMN08046057) | hot springs metagenome | biome: hot spring; feature: neutral hot spring; material: thermophilic sediment; isolation source: thermophilic sediment from...
CGAGATCTACACTAGATCGCTCGTCGGCAGCTTCAGATGTGTATAAGAGACAGGGGCGGGATCATAGCGGTAACGAGAAGTATAGCTATAAAGAGCATTGAGATACGGAACAAATTCTCATTAAACCAGTTATATCTTAACGAAAACTAAAAACCTTTTATATCTTTTCTACCCTTATAAGCACGAGAAGCTCTTATCTCGGATGCTTTTATTTTCACCGATAGCTTACTGAAATAACTGCCATACCTGGCCATTATTCCACCGGTTCTACGTAAACCTACATTAATTCTAGTGAAAAAAGAAAGATAGGATAGGATAGTAAAAAGAAGTAAAAAGGTATTCAATGATCTAGGCTAGTTTACTAAGGGGGGTATATGTCTTGGCTGGATAGAATGGCAGAATATGTCTGGTTGTTTTAGGCGCATATACAAGTCCTTTCTTCACATAGTTCATTACGTCTTCTTTTGTTAATATTTTACGTATGAATAAATATGTAAGCCACCCTGATTTAAGGTCTTCCAACGCATCTGAGAGCTCACCATAGTATACCAGGGTGAATAATCCCTTCATATTAAGCTCGTTCAATACCTGGGAAACTATCTTCTGGCCTTCAATGCCTCCGCTTATCGCTCTGCAAAGGTTCTTTCCCAGTACTATAAAGGAGGATTCTTCAAGTAGTTTCACATCTATCTCTCCCAGCGTGTTGGGATCGTAGTTGCACATGGAGATCTTCAATCCCCTCCTTGATGCCTCGCTCAGCACCGGTTCAACCTCGCCTATTATGCCGGGCAACCACGTCTTCAGCTTTACCTCGGGGCTAAAGTAGTCTATGATCACGCATGGTATCTTCCTGTATCCGAGTGCTTTTACAGCTGCCCATCTATGGTGCCCGTCAACAATGAGGAATTTATCGGTGCCGGGTATAGGGGTGACTATTATTGGCATGTCTACGGCGTTCTCGCTCCGAATCTTATCAACTAGTTCCCTTAACCTTGCCTCAACTAGTTCCTCGTGGTTAACCAGTTTATCCACATCTATTAGCGTTGGCTCAACATACTTGTAGGGGATGCTTGTCTTAGGTAGCTTAATTATTACTTTACCTGCTTCACTACTCATAACTAGGCACCATGCTTCCTGAAATAGTCTATTATTTTCTCAGCAACCTCTATGCCGGCTTTTTCCTGCGCCTCCACAGTGCTAGCGCCTATGTGCGGAGTTAAAACTACGTTGTCAAGTTTTAGTAATGCATGATCCTTTGGCAAGGGCTCCTCCTCGAATACGTCTAGCCCGGCACCAGCAATCCAGCCTTCTTTCAATGCCTTTATAAGTGCATTAGTGTCTACCACCTGCCCCCTCGAGGTATTTATAAGTATCGCGGTTTTCTTCATGAGCCTTAGTCTCTTCTCATTTATCAAGTGTTGTGTTTCAGGTGTTAGGGGGACATGTATTGAGACCACATCTGATTCCTTTAGAAGAGTCTCTAGATCAACGTATCTAGCCCCCAACTCCCTCTCTAATTGTTCATTTCTACCGATATCATAATAGAGAATATTCATCCCAAGACCTAGCCTGCACATCTTTGCAACAGTTGAACCTATTCTACCAGCACCAATTATACCAAGGGTCTTACCGTTCAACTCAATCCCCATAGCCTGCTTCTTCGGCCACTCGCCAAGCCGCATACGTCTGTCACTGAAGGCTATCTTCCTGGCCACGGCAATCATTAATCCCACGGCTAGCTCCGCAACGCTCACCGATGATGATGCAGGGGCATTGATGACCTCTATCCCCCGGGCTTTAGCAGCTTCGACATCTATGTTATCTAATCCCACACCGGCTCTAGCGATCACCTTGAGGACGTCGGATGATTCTATCACCCTCTTTGTGACCAAGGGTTTGCTACGGACTATAAGTGCGTGGAACCCCTTTATCATCGAGGCTAATTCATCCTCGCTTGGCTCCTCTCTTACAGTGACATCAAACCCGTTTGATCTCAACAACTCGATTGCCTTCTCATGAATGTGGCTTGCAACTAGAACTCTATACTTGTATGTACTCATCTATATCCCCTACTCATATCATATCATATTACTTCAACCAAATAAAAATATTAAGAAGGAATATAGCCACTCTTACAGCTTGAAAAAGCTTGGGAAAGGATTACTGTTTCCCGCCTACGCTCTAGGTCTTCGTGGGGTGGTTTATCACGGTTCCTCCACGGCTCCCTCCCCGTAGACAGCCATGGGTCCCGGGGAGCTAAGGAGTCGCCAATAGACTTAAAGAATCTGGCGCTTATAAATTTAAACGGGTAAAGCAAGGAGGGCACCAAATAGCTTGCAAAAACCTAAAGAACCTGTAAAACAAAACAGTATGTCACCCTGGTTTAAAGCCTAGGCTATGCCACTGTGTTTAAGGATAGATGAGAAATAGAGAGCCGCCGGCGGGATTTGAACCCGCGTCCACCGGCTTTCTCGACGGGCCTACCTAGTACTTGCTTACAAGGCCGGCGCTCCACCGGGCTGAGCTACGGCGGCCTATTTGAACCATGATTACTTTCAGGGTTTAAAATTATTTCATCGGAAGAACTAATGCGTTCTATACCCAATAGGTAGGGAGAGCAAGGAGAAGGTGGAGAAGCTCTACGGCAGAAAGTATATACAGTAATCATAGCAGAGGAATAGCATCAAATAATACAAACAAATATCAACAATTATAAACTATAACAGAAACAGTTTGGTTGGGGCTTTATAATTCTACTCAATAATATTTAATCCCGAAGCATGAATAAAGTTCGGTAGGTAATACGAACGGCGTCTATATGTATGAAACATAGGAAAAGAAGATTTAAATAAAGAAGACTACTATATAGAGGTAAATGCCCCTCGTAGCCCGCAAGTGGAGGCCTGGGCAGTTCGTTATCTTCATGATCCATCCTAGAGGAGAACGAGTACCAATGTCTGTTGCTATAGTCAACGGCTCGAATATTGGGATGTTTATTAAGAAACTAGGTAAGACGAGTATCCAGCTATACAACGAGTTTAGAGTAGGCGATAGACTGCTCGCTCTAGCTGGCCTCTTGGAAAGCCCTATCGAGTTGAAGAACTACAATAGGGTTATACTAGCATCTGACGCTGTATGTGGTCATGTCGAGCAGATCGGTTTAGCAGAGCACTTGATACACGAGTATATTAAATCCAGGAAGAAATGAGATGCTAGATTAGCCACCTAGAGTAGAGTTCGTAGTTTAGAATCTTTGTTAACGCCATTAGAGTAGCGGGCTTGGATCTTACAACAGCGTTTTTAGTCAATATCGATATAACCCCGGTTGAATCCCCTATGTTTCTAACAGAGTAAATACTCTCCACTATCTCCTCCAGTTCTCTAAACCCACCTTTCTCAATATCCTCGACAAACCACCTCGGTATTGTGAATGCGGGTGAGAAGCCTATAGAGCTTACACCATTCTTGTATATTACGTATTATCGCTTTGTACACCACCACTATTTATACATCTCGCGGGTCAGCCAGGGGTTCAAGCCGTTCATCAATCACGTGCGGCAGGGCGTCTTCATCCAATAATTACTAAATAACCCTCTAGGAGATTTTATATTCAATAGCTAGGGGAGTGGATGCCTTAATGCAGGGGGTATTCGATAATATAGTGGATAAGGTATTCAATGGTGATCTCTACATCGTATTTAAGCCTCTTGACCTCCAGTTGCATGGATATCATTCGAAGGATAACATAGTGTTGAATATACCTAACAGGAGGAGTAGGAGAATAGGGTTTGGATTACTTGAGGTTGCCACAGAATCGAGTAGTGAGAGTGTTGATTGGAGGCTGAAACTCAACGGTATAAGTGTTACAAAGGAGTTCAAGCCCCATTACATGGTTAGATATAAGGATAGATTAATCTCTAAGTTCGTGTATGATGTAACACCCATCCTAAACACGGAGGAATCAATGAGGAGGGAATGGGTGAATCTAACAGTTAAACACGAGGGGGGTTCACCAGTAAAGCTGCGGAAGATCCAGCTTGCAGCATTATACGAGGATACAGATGCCTCTACAAGCCTTAAATACTGGACAGGGCTGCTCGTCCTATATCCAGGTGAGTCGTATCCTTTAGCAAAATGTAAGAATATAGGGGGCCATGGCATAAGGATTTCAAGCTACATTCCTCAGAGGACCAGTAGATTAATTATGCGCATTAATGGTATGAGGTATGAGCTGACGAGTCCGTATACTGAGGGATTCGAGGAATATATTATTAATAACATTAATACTTCCCCAGGGGATGATGCGATAGCATTGGTTAATGAGGGAGAAGGAGGGGCAATCATCACCTCCAGCATAATACTGTATTCAATAAGAATGCCTATTCCTGTTATCGAGGTTGAAGATATAAATGCGAGTAGAGCAGGAGGGCAACTCAAGATCATTGTCTCACTGATGAATAAGGGTGAGTCATCACCGGACTTCATTGTTTTCACAGTGCTATATAAGGGAAGCATGTTAACGAGCATGAAGATTGATAAGCCTTTAAAATCCAGTGAACGCAGTATTAGTGAATTAGTCGTTCCCGGCATAGTTAAAACAGGTGAACCCATCACGCTGAGGATTGTTTGGAGCAAGCTATCTAGAACATGGTTCACTGAGAAGCAGATACTCGTGCCCTAGATATATCTCAGGCTAAGCTTCTTCTCAGAGACATACTCCTCTAGTAAAGACCTATGCTCCTGCCTTGTTCCCTTCTTCTCAACTATTACTTCAACCGGTTTCACCACGCTCCTCTCAGTCATCTTATCCAGTACTACACGTGACATGTATTCGAGAGCGTATTTAGCCATTATATGCCCGTAACATACGGGCTCAGCCAACGCTAGCTCTGTATGCTTCCTAGGATAATGTCCACCCCCAATACCTATCACAGGGATGCATTCATCCCTGATGCCTCCCCGGAGAAACCCTATCACGGTATCGCCTACAACAGCGTGGTTTACTCTATCCCTCCATTCATCTAATCCACTGCCAATCTCTATGAATACAAGCGGCTTAGAGAGACTTGTGGGTCCGTGGTGCGTTGCCTCATAACTAACCTCGTACTCGTTTCTACTGTAGGCATCTCTATATGTTTTTAATAGCCTGAGAAGTAGCCAAGCTGTACGTGGCGAAGCAATTCCGAGTTCGCCGGGTCTTCCACCAGATAATGCCTCCCCTCCATAATTCCCGGTATGGTGAACAGTGTAGCTTTTAACCCCTGCCTTACTGCTATGCCGCGAGAGCACAATGTATTCGGAGACCATTGGTAGCCTCTCCTCAAGGAAGTCAAAGTATATGACATCCTCATTGAAACCCGCTAAAACAAACCCATCTCCCTCATAGTATTCCATAGCATATGGGTTAGTAGTTCTATGCGGTTTAAGAGCCTCAACTATATATGATGCTATCCCTCTACCAGCCGGATCCTCGACACTATAAACTAGGCCTATCAATTAGCTTCACCCGTTGTCTGTTCTCCACTATTAAAAACCGTAGCTGGTTTTTATTGATTTTTAATTACATTGTCATCATTATTTTAATCGTTTCCCCTATGAATATGATCTTGACTTTCTTTTCCATACAGCTTTAATAGTTTCCCCGGTATTCTTTCAGAGAGTATATCAGGAACTTCCTCATGGTCTTAACAATTTTTGCATCAAACACTTATATGAGACCCGATGCTTTCACCATATTGATGATAGAGCTGACCTCCTCCCTGTCTTGAAGGGTGGTTCACTGGTTCCCGCATATATTCAGGGTTACATCTCTCATTTGCGGGGCAGACAGGGTGGCGGGACCCCTACATCTTGGCTAGGGCATTCTCCAGCAAGGCAAAACAATATTGAGGAAATTGAGGAATACGAAGTAATCAAAGACATTGGCAGTGGCTTGAATGAAGATAGGAAAGGGTTTAAGAAGATACTGAAGCTGGCTACAGAGAGGAAAATATCCAAGATCGTCGTAGCCTAGGACGAGGAAGATGCCTGAAGTACAGAAGCTCGTAGATGAAATATATGGGTTTGTTAGCTAAACAGCTAGCTTACTAACCAGCTGACCCTGGCTCCAGGGTTATAGAGTTATTCGAGAGCATCCCTAAGAGAATGAAGCCGTGGAAACTATTCTCCTAGCGTAACCCTCGACGCCGTACATTGGATCTCAACATCTTCACGATGCCCAGGATTTAAGACGTATTTTAGTCGTTGACCACTTGGATCATTAATACTGACTCTAAATCCCTGCTGTGAAGAATGAGTTATTGAATTATTGAAACACTAATGAAATATACCGGATACCGGGAAACGAATGAGAATATAAATCATACGTGACAAATATTGTATTATTTGGTGTAGCAGTTAATAGGGAGATGAGCAGCAGTGATCGAGGCCATTCTCCTTGTTACTACTAGGGATTGGGTTGAATGTGTTAAGAGAAATTTAGATAGGGTTGATGTCTGCCAATTTCCTAAACCTAGGAAGAGAAAACCCTTAGCAGGGCCCGGCTCCATAGCCATAATAATCGCTCGCAATCCTAGCGAGTCTAGAGGTAACTGGTCTATCATAGGCGAGTTTAAGGTAACTAACGTTAGGTACGTGAGTAGAGAGGAGTATGAGGAGCTTAAGAGGTCTGGTAGAGTATGTGAACCGCCGCTGCCCAAATACGGTAATGATGGAGAAGTAGCGGTTATAGAGTTTGAAGATCTCAGGATCTACCCCAGGGAGGTTAAGCTATCCGAGTTATGCGATGTTAAGAAAGCTGGAGCCAGTAAGCCTCTTTGTGAATGGAAAATAACGGGGGAGATGAGTGTTGATAAACAGCTAGTTGAAGGCATTAGGAGGAAGGTCTATGCCGGTACTGGAGAACATAGGGTAGGAGGTGACTTAGCGGAGAAGATCGCCGAGCTGGAGAAGAGGCTGTCTTTTATTGAAAGCCTACTAGGCTTAAGCGGTTCCACAGAGATGTTTCAAACCCATGAGTGTATCGAGCGTATGCTACTAGAGCTGGGAAAGGCGTTAGGGTTCAGAACCTATACTGCGGATCAATCGAGGAAGTGTGGGGACGTGAAGCTCGAGAAATTCGCTGATCTAGCTCAAAGCGATCTACCGCTTCCTGAAAAATTAAAGTACATTGATGTAATATGGCATGGCCAAGACGTCTACTACTTGTTTGAAGTAGTGTTAAAATCCGATATGGAGAAAGCGCTGCTTAGATTCGTTAATGCATCAGAACTTAACGCTAGATACTACATAGTCTCAGATGACAAAGAGTTGTTTGACAAAGCAATAAACAGTAAAGTATTTAAGAGGGTAAGGGATAGAACGTCCTTCATAAGCCTAAACGAGTTGAAAAGAGATTACTACATAACCAAGCTATGGAGAACCAATATAGACAAACTCAAGCTACCCTACCTAAGCTGATATAAACAATTACTACGAGAAAAACTATGTATGAGAGTCATGTATAAGGAGAAGAAAGAAGAGAGAAAGATGGAGGTTAAAAAGCTTCCGAAGTGTAGATAGGGTCTTGGACATGAGTGCAATGCAATATTCATCAATAAGAAACACCTACATGAATCCATGGCTATAGCTGCTTAACTAGCTTTCTATTTCATTGGTATGCTCTTGTGATACAGGGCCCTTGCTGCGAATGCCTTTTCCTATCTCTGCTAATCTTCTGTGAACTGTGTTGCCACTATCGTACTTTGGTATCTTAATGCCTGCGGCGACAACAGGGTTGCCATTATGTAGACGCTTCTTCCAAGGTTTCTGTGGCAATGTAGTTTACTGTATAATCTGGTATTAAGCCTTTTCATCGACAGCGGGTATAAACTCTTTTACAACGTTTCTCCACATAACCTTGTACTTGGAGAATGCTTCTTTGTGTATTCTTTCAATGTGTCACCACTTCTTGCTCAAATGCCTGCCCGGTTTCTCTAGCGTGCATATACAAGTTGCTAGACTTCGTGCTATGGTATGGTCCCATAGGTGTCTTCGTGTTAATGGCGAATGTTGCCGCGGTAGTAGGAGTCCTAGCTGTTTCCGCGTTCGCTAAGTTAATATTGTCATTCTATATAAGCGGCCTCATAATTCTACTGGTAATCCAACCACTAGTACTTGGATTAGTTGCAAGAGTGAACCCGCTTAGATTCTGGAAGAAGTTCTACCCTGCAATGTTGACAGCCTTCTCCACTGCAAGCAGTAACGCCACATTACCGGTCACTATAAGTTGCGCGATAAATGCTGGGATATCAAGGGATGTTGCAACAGTTATACTACCTGTGGCAGCAACGATCAACATGCAGGGAGCCTGTACGACTATCGCATTATTCACCTTGTTCGCTTTCCAGGCACTTGGAATACCTATAGGATTCGGTGAGGAAATCACCTTAGTGGTCCTTGGATTTCTGGGTGCAACCGCGGCTGCTGGAGTGCCCGGTGGAGCAGCCATAATTGCCATAGCTACTGCCACAACGCTAGGTATCCCAGTAGAGGCAGCTGGATGGATGGTTGGTATTCACTCAGCGGTAGATCCATTTGAGACCATGCTTAATGTAATAGGAGACCCTATAGGAGCCCTCATAGTTTCAAAGTACGTTACAAAAGACTTTGATGAAGGGAAGTGGAAACAGTAATAATTTTCAATTTCTCTAACCTACTATACCCATAAATTCTATAAAATCCCTCCAAGAAAAGACAATTATAGATGATACCCTACAACGAGAGATGATTATATGAAAGTAGATAAGAATACATGGCTTAAGCGGAAGATGTCCTTTTGGCATAGAATGTGGGAGGACTTAGAGATAGGCTACCTGGATAAAGATCTCCTGCCATTATTAATAGTCTTAAATATTGAGCAGGGGATACATACTATGAGTAGTTGCAGCGGTAGGATCGTTGCAAGCGATTCCAGGTCACCATGGAGCCGTGAAAGTGACTCCACTATAATCTTCAAGAAGCATACGCCGGTTAAACCAGAGGAGATACTGGAGCTATATAAGATACCTGTCTACAGGAAGATATGGCTTAACGTTACAGGGCCCATAATCCACTTGTCAACAATGGATTTAGCCACAGCTATAAAAATACTCAGGATAGCTAGGCTAAGCGGCTATAAACACAGCGGTATAATAAGCCTTAGCAGTGATAAAGGGGTAGTCCTTGAATTGACAACTGGAGTCTACATGGCAACGCCTTTAAGAACTAGAAGCAAGGATATTGTTAAACCGGAAGAGGCGCCGGGACTAGTGGAGCTGGTTAACAATATACTGTATGAAGGTAAGAAACGGCTTGCAAAGCTATACGTGGAGTTAAAGAAGGCTCTACCATGGAGACCTGATGAGGAAATAGTTGAATACATCGAGAAACACGGTATAAGGGTTCATGAGAAAAGCCCTATCGAGGTCTTTGAAGAGTTATCAAGTAATTTAAGGGATAACTATAATTAATAACTAATCCAGGTGGCTCCCATGGAATTAATTGGAATAGATGAGTTCCAGAAGATTGATTTAAGGGTTGGACTGGTTAAATCAGCCGAGAAAGTCCCTGGTAGCGAGAAGTTGATCAGGCTCATAGTAGACCTGGGGGAACTTGGCGAGAGGCAGATTATAGCTGGACTCGGTAAGTGGTATCAGCCAGAGTTTTTCCAGGGCAAATATGTTATCATAGTGGCTAATTTGAAACCTAAGAAAATGATGGGTTTTGAGAGTCAGGGAATGCTTCTAGCAACGGATACTGATCCACCTGTTATAGCTACTGTTGAAAAAACAGTTAAGCCTGGGGCGAGGCTTTTCTAGCCTCCAGGTATCTCCTATACCATATCATTTTTGAAAGCGCGTAAACCGCTCTCTCAGGCGATGGATAAGCGGGTATATCATGTCTGTTCAGGTACTTTATTGCCTCATATGTGTCCTCGCCGCCTACGAAGCCGACTACCGTTGTCTTACTTATATGCTCTGATTCGTAGAGCTCTACTATGGCCTTAGCTAGTTCGCGCGGATCCAGTACAGCTGTTCTACAATATAGTACGACTATGTTGTCGACCTCGCTTGATTCAGCAGCTATCTTTAATGCTTTAACATAGTTATCTACAACGGCCTGCCCAGTTAAGTCAACCGGGTTCTTAGCGCTACCGAACCACGGCATAGTGGTCTTAAGTCTCTCCTTGAGCTCCTGGCTTGGTTCAAGTAATTTCACATCATTAAATTCCGCGGCATCGGTGGCGAGGACTCCTACCCCGCCGCCATTGGTTATTATTATGGTGTTCTCGCCCTTGGGCAATGGTTGTGCCGCGAAGACTCTGGCTATGTCGAACATCTCCTCCACAGTATATGCCCTAATAATGCCTGCCTGCTTAAATGCTGCCTCATAGAGATTATCGCTGCCCGCCAAGCTACCAGTATGGCTCGCAGCTGCCGCTGCACCGCGTCTGCTTCTACCTGCCTTTATTACTACAACGGGCTTCTTTAACGTGACCTCCCTCATCTTTTTAATGAATTCCCCTCCTCTACCAGGCTTTATTCCCTCGAGATATATTGTTATAACCCTTGTGTCGGGATCATCTGCAAGGTATTCTGAGAGCTCAGCTACATCCAGGTCTGCCATGTTTCCTACGCTTAGCAGCGCCGACAAGCCTATTTCATTCATTATTGTCCAGCCCATTAACGCTATACCTAGTGCTCCGCTCTGCGAGATGAGTGCTATACTGCCTCTTGCAACCTCCAGGGGGCCGAAGGTAGCGTTTATATTTGAAGGCGTATACACATATCCGAAGATATTGGGGCCAAGAATCCTCATTCCATATTTCCTAGCCGTCTCAACAATTTTGTTCTCTAACTCTACGTTACCTACTTCGGAGAATCCAGATGTAATTACAACCGCTACTTTAACGCCTTTCCTACCTGACTCCTCGATTACTTCTGGTACATTATCGGCTGGCACAGTTACTATGGCTACGTCGACTTCATCTGGCACATCTAGTATCGATGGATACGCCTTATACCCCAGTATTTCATCTGCGTGAGGATTTATAGGGTATACTTTACCCTGGAACCCATATCCCTTGATGTTTCTAAGCACTATGTATCCTATTTTTCCTGGGGTACGGCTAGCACCTATCACGGCTATGCTTCTGGGCCTGAATAATTCCTTAACCATGTTTCCACACCAATCAATGCTAAATAACATATGTATTTAAATATATAATATCTCTCTGTTCTACATGGTTAGAGTTGGAGCTATTCGTCTTCTACCCTATTACTTAAAGATATTCTTCAAGACGTAAAACCGCCGGCACCCTATTTTAGAAAGATGGAGCTTCTAGGTGTAGATCACGTAGAAGTTTTCTGAAGCTAATTATTTCCGCAGCATAGTCACCGTCTCTGAATTCCACGTATGCTAGGTAGTCCTTCTGAATACTGCCCGGCGCGATCACTCTGCCAGCCATACATGGGTCTCTGCATCCCCCGGCTAAGGTTAGCGATGGATTCATGGCCTCTATTATTCTCCCAGCTACATCACTATAGATGTTACAGCAGTCCATCATGAAGCCGGGTTTAAACGTGGCGAGAACATCTATTTTTCCATATACTTGGGTTATTGGTGAGGCCCCGAGCCCCGTTATTTTATAGTTCTTTAACTCGACTACCCTGCCATCTAGTAAGCCTCCAATGCTCTTCAGATACTGGGGTACTGATTCATCGTCAAGCCTACCCGTAACCCCGAGTACTCTGAGGCCGCATTTCTCATAGAGCCATTTAATAATTAACGGGGATACCGTGTCACCTAGAAGAATAACTGCGTCAACGCCAAGGATTCTCGCCGCTAGACATGTAAGCCTGGATAAAGTCCTTGAAGCATTTAGCTCATAGAGTGCGAGCACTCTAAGTATATTGTTCAAGCAGTATCACCAGGCATGATAAATCCTTTCTCCTCCACTCCCCCAACTAGTATTCTACAAGTAGTATTGCTACATTGGAGAAGCCCCTTTGCTACGGCTTTGCCACCCTCATAAAGTATGGGGATATACAGTGACTCAAAGCTCTCAATATATGTAACATCCATCAATGGCTTAGCGCCCTCGAAAATAGTATAATTCTCGACACCGCTTACCGAGGGATAGTTTAACGCCTCTATACCCCCCTTAATCTCCACCCTTGCTAGTACGCTTCCAATAGTTTTAAACTCTGCTTCACTAGTGAGAAAACCGCTTATATCATTATTGTACAGGATAGAGTACTCCCTGCCATTAAATAAGCCTCGTCTCCAGTTTCTATATAGGGATAAAACCTGCTTAAGCGTTAAACCTGTCTTACCAGCAATCCTGTGAGCCCATTCCAATAGCTTTCCCCCGGTGAACGGCTTAAATATATCTTTGTTCTCCCTAATCGATTCCACTATATCCACCGCCCTCCTCCACCCGTAAACCACTATATCAACATCACTGTAAAGCGTGTTATGTATACCGGGGAGAATAGAGCCTGAGACGCCGAGCCCCGTTAACCCGTTCGCTAGGCTACCGAGTTGCTCTGTGAAGCCAACAACGTGTTCTTCCAAGCTGTCTCTAGGGGAACTAATTATCTCGAGTAAGCGGTTCACCGGGTCATAGAGATCAACTATGAAACCCCTTGGAACATATGGTAGTACTGCATCATAGTGGGGCACATAGATTTTCCACGGTGTAAAGCCGTGAACCTCTCTGACATCATACCATTTGACAAGCCTCTCCAGGGGAACACCTTTAAACACCCATATTGATGAGCCAGCTAGTGATGGACAGTATTTAACATACCCTACGAAGCCGTAGTCTAAGTGCTTGTTCCCTACCACGACGAATAAGCAATTGTTTACTAGCCTCAAGTAGTAGTGATCCAGTATACAGTGGTTAAAGCCTCTCATCCACCGTTATCCCCATGATTTTAATTAGAGTTGCACACTGATATAAGTTGGGTGCTTTACATGGCTAAGATAGCTGTTGCATTAGATTACGATGGAGTACTCATCGATAGCTATAGGGGGATACCATTATTCTATCTTGAAGACTTCCCAGCTTTAACAGGGATGACTATAGATTACGCGAGGCAACTACTATACCTTGAGTATTTAACGGAGAGCCTTAGCGTATTAAGGGAGGATTTATGGCCTAGATACATTCCGGGCTTCTCGAGTAGTTTATTCGATGAATTAATCACCAGGTATTGGGAGAAAAGGATAGAGTATTCGAGAAGCCTTCCAGGCGTGAAGCCGGTATTAAACACTCTGAAAAACCAGGTGGATCTGTACCACGTGGGGCACAGGGATGACATCTATGGGTTGAAAACACATAGAATCTATATAGATGGGTTTACAGATTATTTCAAATACATATACGTAGTCGAGGAGAACACCGAGTCAAGGCTTAAAGCACTCATGGAAATCCTTGAGACTCATGACCTGGTAATATATGTCGACGATAAACCAGTAAACCTAGCCGTGATAGAGCAAGGTTTGAAAGACCTCAGAGAACACGTAATACTGGTTAGACAAGTCTTTAAATCCCTCTATGATACGCCATGGATTGATCCGGTTGAAAAATACATAGCTATTAATAATCTCTCCGAGTTAAGCAGGTTGATTAGGAGGCTTAGGCAGTAAGGCTATTCGAGAGAGGGCTCTGGTACCTCTCTAAGCTGCTCGATAACGTATCTCCTAATGTCTTCTATAGTAGGTGGCTTCCTTACCAGTTCACCATTATCAATGTATTTAACTAGAAGCGGGGTATATCCACTGGGTATTTCACCATGGTTCTCCATTAGTGTAACAATGTCATTTAACCCCGGCCTCTTCCTGAATACCTGTTTGGCTCCAGGTAGCTTACCCCTCTTTGTGAAGGGTCTCCATGCATCGTTATCGTATACCTCAACAATATCAGCACTGATGTCGACGCTGGGGGGCATCGATATACTTGTCCCAACACCGAAGGCGTCTACGATGTCTCTGAGCCTCATGATTTCCTTTTCATCCAGCCCTCCGCTTACAACTATTTTAACGTGTTTAAACCCGTTTACATCGAGGGTCCATCTAACCTCTTCCACTATTTGCCTCATGTCGCCGCGTCTACTGCTAGGCGTATCCAATCTAACGCCATATAGCCTATCACCCAATAATTTGGCAGCCATCAATGCTTCCTCACGTTCATCGAATAACGTATCTACAAGCATAATCCTGGGTACACTAGGCTCTACCACATCATCAAATGCTTTCCACGCCTCTCTCTGATCGCCAAGGACCAGTATTAATGCATGAGGCATCGTCCCCGATGGCTTAATCCCCAAATATTTCTCGCTTAGAACCCCTGAGACGGCATCAGCCCCACCGATGTATGCTGCTCGATCAACCATAGGAGCTATTACAGGGTGGACGGCTCTAAGCCCGAAGAAGAGTATTGTTTTATCCATTGCAAGCCTCTTAATACGTGCCGCCTTACTAGCTATACTTGAGTAGTGTCTAAGTATGCCAAGCACGGCTGTCTCATATAATGCGAAGTCATCATAGTAGCCTTCTATGATAAGTAACGGCTCGCCAGCCTTAAACAGTGTTCCCTCAGGCATAGAGTATACTGTCACCGGCTTATCCTTCAGTAAGTAAAGTACCTCCTCGAGTCCAGCATATACAGCCCATTCATAGCCCTTGGGCAGCCTCATTACATGGAATTCCATCCTAACCTTCTTCCTGACACCCTTGGCTTTAAGTATCTTATAGGTCCTCGTGAAGTACACGTCTGTTGCGGATCCATCCAGTATCTCGTTCTCGCAGGCTATATAGAACCTCATATCACTCACCAATAACTGTTATCACAACCTCCCTATTTGAACGTGGGCCATCCATTTCAACGAAAAATATATTCTGCCAAGTTCCTCTAGCTATCCTCCCATTTATAACCGGGATGATCCTCTCAGCCCCTATAATTGCCGAGCCAATGTGTGCATGAGCATTATCATCTATCATGTTATGCCTCCACCTTCTGCTTCCCGGCTCCGTGAGATCCCTTAGCTTATCAAGTATATCATTGATTAACCCCTCCTCGTGTTCATTAAGTATTATGGCTGCTGTTGCATGGGGAGCATGAATAAGGACGATACCGTTTAAGACGCCCGATTTAGCCACAGCCTCCTCGACCGTCCTTGTTACATCTATTAATTGGAACTGAGCGTTGGTCGAGAACCTCACAGTGTGATGGTATATTTTCACAGTGATCACCTAGGAAATAATATTATCCGCTAGCGTGTTTAAAATATTATTAAACTTAATATAGGCCGAATACACTATATTTTAGTAGTGGTGATACCCTGTGGAGGATGACTGGTGGTATCGTAGAAGGAGGAGGCCCTTCTGGAGCGAGGACCTCTTCGACGAAATAGACAAGATGTTTGAAGACATGGAGAGAATGGTATTGGATTTAATGCGTAGATTCAGTAGAGGACTCACCCCTGAAGAATTCAGGGAGATAGAGCGCCAGCTTGAAAGACAAGGTATAAGGCCGTATGTATACGGCTTCAGTATAACAATAGGCCCTGATGGAAAACCGGTGGTCAGGGAATTCGGCAATATGAGGAGGGAGCGCGGTAAGCCTGTGATCACAGAGGAAAGGGAGCCATTAATAGATGTATTTGAATCAGGCGATGAAGTCACGGTTATAGCTGAGATCCCCGGTGTAGAGAAAGATAAGATCGATGTAAAGGTATCCGATGACGGTAGAACACTTATCATCAACGCCAGTGATACGAACAGGAGGTATTATAAGGAGGTCGAACTACCGAGTAAAGTAGATCCATCCTCAGCTAAAGCCTCGTATAAGAATGGTGTTTTAGAAGTAAAACTCAAGAAAGCTGGTAAAGGGAAAGAGGGATTCAAGATTAGTGTCGAGTAGTTTCACTTGTGGAACCACGAATAGTTTTTCACAGCGCTTTTAAACCGTGGTGTCCTCGATGATCATTGGTGTATTAAGCGATACACATGACAATATTCATGCAACCAGGAGAATTCTTAGAAGGTTATCTGACCATAATGTAGAGCTCATAATCCACCTTGGAGACATTGTAAGTCCGTTCACCCTTAAAGCTATAAGGGAGGAGATCGGTGGTGTTAAACTTATTATTGTTAAGGGGAATAACGATGGTGACATATACTTATTGAATAAGCTGTCCTCGGGCTATGGATGGATGTTCTATAGCGAGCCAACCATACTGGAGATAGGGGGTAGGAGAATATTCATAATGCATGGATACGGAGACGCATCTACAACGGAGAAAATAGTGGACGCACTCGCTAAATCCATCGACACCGATATACTGCTCTACGGGCACACTCATATAGCTAGGAGTGAACACATAAATGGTAAACTAGTATTAAACCCGGGTGAGGCATGTGGTTACATAACTGGGAGACATACCTACGGGATCATAGATACCATTACTTTAAATACTGAAATATTCGAAGAAGATATAAAGTAAAATACAAGGGGGCAATGAAATGAGTGAGAAGCTCAAGAGCGCGAGTCGCCCCGAAAGCGAGGAGGGTAGACAATACCATTTACAAGTGAAGCCGGGGGATGTAAGCCGTTACATTCTCTTACCTGGGGACCCCGATAGAGTGCCATGGATAGCTAGCTTCTGGGATAAGGCATGGAGTGTTGCAAAGCATAGAGAATACGTGACGTATAGCGGCTATTATAAGGGAGTATTTATCTCAGCTGTAAGTACCGGCATAGGGGCACCGGCTACAGCGATAGCTATAGAGGAGCTTGCAAGAGTGGGTGGGGATACATTTATACGGGTCGGGACAACCGGGGCTCTCACAAGGGGTATAAGTGTGGGAGATATAATAATATCCACTGGAGCGGTCAGGTTAGAGGGGACCAGTAAACACTATGTTATGCCTGAATACCCCGCTGTAGCAAGCTATGATGTAGTCTTAGCACTGATAGAGGCTGCCGAAATTCTTGGAGTAAGATATCACGTGGGGTTAACGGCTAGCAGCGATAGCTTCTACGTGGGGCAGGAGAGACCAGGCTTCAAAGACTACCTACCTCCGTTTCAAAGAGGCCTCGTACAGCATCTCAGGAGCGTTAACGTGTTAAACTTCGAGATGGAGGCAGCCTTAATCTTCACGCTTGCAAATATATATGGGCTCAGAGCCGGAGCCGTGTGTGCAGCCATAGCTAATAGGGAGACCGAGGAATTCGTGGTGAACGCTGGGGTAGAGGACGCTATAAAAGTAGCTAATGAAGCAGTGAAAATACTGAGTGAATGGGATGAAGAGGTTAAGCGGAGGGGTAAGAAGTATATAAGTGCGTCAATTATTAAGCAAGCCGCATCTAAACACTAGGAGAGTCGTGACTATATATGGGTACCCCGATACATGTAAGCATAGGTAATTTTAACATAGACATAGCCGTATACATTGATAAAGCGCCAGGAATAGATGAAAGCGTGAACGCGAGGGACATCGATATAAGGCCTGGCGGGGCAGCCTCGAATTACGCCGTGGCTGTATCGCACTATGGACACAGGGCTGTGCTTGTAGCATCGGTTGCGGATCACCTACTGGTGAAATCCCACCTGGAATCAATAAGGAGACTAGGCGTTGACATATCACATGTAACGTACCTCAATGCATCACCAGGGATTGTCATATCGGTGATTTACCCGGATGGCTCGAGATCTATGATTAGGAGCCTCGGCGCTAACGCATATCTATCACCGGATAAGATAAGTCAGGAAATACTTGATTCAGCCAGTGTAGTTCACATGGCTACTTTACACCCTGAGAGAGCAGCCGGAATCGTAGAAAGGGTTCATGGGGCAGTGGTGAGCTATGATCCAGGAATCTACGTGAATACCCGGCGAGGAACATTGGAAGCAGTGTTGAAGCACGTGGACATACTCTTCCTGAATAGCAGTGAATTCAACGAGTTAACTAGTAAAATAAAGCCAGGTGAACTATTTAAACTAGGGGTGGAAGTCTTAGTGATTAAACTAGGCAGCAAGGGGGCTGCTGCTGTACTAGGAGATGGCAGTATATATCACGCATATGTAAAACCCCTGGGCAACCCGGTTGATACAACAGGGGCTGGCGATGCATTTAATGCATTCTTCAACGCGTCGTATATTGATACGAGGAACGTGATGACAGCTCTTAGACATGGAGTGGCTGCAGGAGCATTAAAGACTCTCTGCAGGGGAAGCATTCTATGCTGGGATAGAGATCTATTTATTAAGCACCTAGAGCTAAGTACTATTAGTAAGGAGACTGGAATACCTGGATTCTAGTTATGGGCTATATAAAATGAAGATCAATGAGTTGATTAAAGACCTGATTGGGGCGTGGGGGCGCGATTCTTTCAGGATTGAGGCATGCGAGCCCTACATCAAGATAGTTTTCACAGATCCTATACTGGTTAACAAGTATGGGAGGGAGTTATCGATCCTGACGCATACTATACAGCTGGTTCCGCCATTATTAGTGTTTGAGGAATCCGTTAACAGGTTGCTGAAGCTATACAAGTACCTGGCTAGCTTCGCCTCGAGCACAAGGTGCTTTAGCATATTGTTAATAATAAATGATTGTGGCACAGAGGATCAACACGTGATCACCGTTTACACTGCTTTATCGAGGTTCATGGGTGCTGGAGAACTAGTGCTAGAGCTAAGCGTCACGATCTCGAAGCTCCTAAGATTCAGTGAGAGACTGAAGGAGCTTCGCAACATGAATGTAAGTGATGAAGAATACATTGAATATCAGAGGCTTCGAGGTGAAATCGAGAGATTAATCCTGAAAGGTATAAGATTAGCTGGCAGTGAAGCCAAGTTATTAAATGCCCTCAGGCTAGCTGAAGAAGCCATAAAGAACACTGAAATCCAGGTCAACCATGCTGGGATACTGGACGAAGCATTCAGGCTGCTTATACACGAGAACATAGGGACTGCTAGATTATCCAGCCTCGTTCATAACTGCAGTAAGCCACACCTAGAACTATATCTCTCCGCCTTTAATAGATTATACTCCACGCATATATACACATACCTAGTAGCCACACCAGAATACTCTTTCCTGAAAAATATACCTGGATTAAGCGATAAGCTTATAGTAGTGGATCTAAATGGGCCACGGGATCAAGATATATAGGAATGAAGACGTAGAGGAAATAGTTGCATGCATACCTGAGGGGCAGAAACGTTTATTAAGGTCATTGAGGAAATTTTATAGACAGTTGGGATCGAATGTTGGAGAGGTTGTTGAAGCCTGCGGGGCGGTGGGAGCACTGCTCCAAGCCCCGCAGGGCTCTTCGTAGATGGGAGCCCCGTGCCGTTGGGCTCGACAGCCGCCCATGAACCCACGGTGATAGCACGTGACCTGTGGGCGAGGTGGAAGTCCCTAGAGGCGAGCGTAAACAACCCTAAAAAGCACAGAAAAGCCCTCTAGGGACAAACGGCATCGACATGTTAGATTAATACTCAAACTAAGTGATCAAATAATAATACTACAGGAGGCAACAGTTGCAGCTATAGTCAGGGCGTATCTCAATATCGCGCTTCACCCAACGCGGAAATACATAAGGCTAGTTAAACGCTGCCTCAGCGATTTAAAACAGGGATTTGCGAAAACCCAATTAATGGAGGAGTCCGAGGATAATAAATGCCTCGATATTCCTCTGGATAAATAGGAAAACGGTTATTAAAGCAGTGGAGACACTGCATCATGCCTCACGAACACTATGGACCAAGCTTTTTCCTCCGTTTCCCTTTAAGCCTTGCTTTAGCCTTATGCCTTGGATAGAATCTTACATCAACATGGTATATTAGTTCAGAGGAGTTCCTGATGGATCTCGTGATCCTCCTCCTTAATTCATGGATTTCATTTATCGTTGTATCTGGATCCACGAGTATTTTCACTGAGACAACGTAGAAGGAGCCTATTTTCCTAGCGTCGACATCATCTATCTCTAGGTTTTTGTTTTTATACTCGTCTATCAGTAGCTCTTTTACCCTTGCCCTTAATTCATAGTCTATGTTGGCCCCGCTCAGCGTCTTCACAACGTCTTTGAAGACCTCGAAGAGACTGTGCGCAACGAATATCATTGACATGAATGTGAATAAGAGTTCGACCGAGTAGTTTTTACTTAAATACGTTAAAACTATACCGAGCGATGCCAGTATAGAGGCTATGAAGTCTATTAGGGCGTGCTGGGCATCCAGTTTCAATAATTCTATTTTATACTGTTGATAATTTCTCTTTTGTATAACATGCATCAGGAGTGTGATCACCCCTCCGCCCACCGTGGCTATCAACGGTGTTAGGCTGCTTGTGGATACTTCCCCTGTCCCCACTATAGAGGAAATGTAATCCAGGAAGAAATAACCGTAAAGCCCCAGGATAACCAGTAGAGCCAGCGTAACAGAGATGCTCTCGATTATTACAATGGACCAGGGGAATTTCCTCCCAATTCTACTCGCTAAGTATATAACCAATAGAAATATTACCTCGAGAACTGTGTCAACGCTCCAATGGAGTAGATCTGTTAAGAGAATTATGCTGGGAGCTATTACAACTATTATTAACTCGATAATGAGCCCTATGAATGAGAGTACAGCAGACTTAATAAAGCCTTCACGTGCACTCCTTAATCTTAGCTCTACATTAGTATTAAACATTACGCCCATATATAATCACCTCTTCAAAAACTTTGAGCTAAAGTAAAAACAATTATGGTGCCTGCCCGGCATCTACCCTAAAATCTAATCAATTTAATTAATGGTTTCAATTATATATTTATCCGGCTCCAACACTACTAGAGCTACAGCTATAGGGGGATGCCAGTGTCCAGGGTATTGTTAATAGCTGGCTACGGCGGACACAGCGGCTTCGCCTATACTATTGGGTATTACCTGGTTAAGAAAGGCGTGGAGCTGGATATCCTTGTGCCCAAGGGTTATGACTGGGTTAAAGAGAAGTTAGGGGGGCTTGGGGAGGTATACGAGGTCACATTACCAAGGAGACCAGCCGAGCCTCTTTACAAGGGGATAGCGAGGTGGTTTCGGGCTTTCGGTGAGTCAGTAAAATTATGTAGGAATAATAAATATCCAGTGGTGTTTGCATCAGGCTCGAATTTTTCTATACCTCCATCACTAGTCTGCTGGTTGAAGGATTCAAGGATCTTAACGATTGAGGATGTAGCAAGGTTCACTAGGAGGTCCAGGGCTACAAGCATTCTCTATAGGCTGGGTGCAGAGGTATTCCTCCACTGGGATGAACAACTGCAGCTGTATAGGAGGGGTATAGTAGCTGGGCCAGTATACGAGCCTGCAATATATGAATCAAGGGATGAAGGCTACATATTAGTCACCACAGGGACCTTCGGGCATAAAGCACTCTTCGACATGTTGGATAGGCTGGAACCAGGTAGGAAAATAGTCCTGCAAACAGGTGATGTGGATCCGGAGCCGTATAAGAGGAGGCATCCAGAGTGGATAGTATTCCAGTATACTAGCGATATACATAAGTGGATAGCTGGGGCAAGCCTAGTGATCACTCATTATCCAGGCACAACAGCCTTAACAGCCAGGCTCTCATATAGTAAACCCGTTATAATGGTTTATTCCCCTAGACACAAGCTCGCCGCACCCAGGGGGGACTCCCTCACCCTAGCTAGGAAACTAGGCGTTATATACCTGGATAGCATTGAACCCGTGAGCCTAGAGGAAGCCATCAGGGAAGCACCGTTATTAAAGCTGCCGAAATACCGTAATGGCGGCGAATACATTGCAGAATATATTATGAGAATACTCCGGGGTGCAGGGTAATGAAGAATTATTTCTCAACGCTCCTAAATGATCCAGAGATAAAGTCCTCTCTAAGAATCTCGTTACCACTGGTATTCGTGGAGCTGGTGAATAGTCTCTACTCATTGGCTGACACCTTCTTCGTTAAAGATCTTGGTAGTGAAGCATTAGCCGCAGTGGGTATCGCAGGCTACTTACTAATGCTATTACAGGTCTTCTTCACATTGTTTCAAACACCCTTACTCATACTGGTTTCGCAGAGTATTGGAGCAGGTTATAGGGATAAAACCAGGCTTATAACCGGTGAGATCCTGGTCGAGGGAAGCATTTGCGTGATTTTTCTATCCATTATATTCTATATAGTGGCGCCGGTATTCATCGCCATACAGTCAGGGGTAGCTGGCCTCGCGTTCCAATATACACTGGATTATCTCAGGATAAGGGTTGCCTGGTTTGTAATATTCTTTGTTTCAGCGTCATTCGATATTGTTTTCGTAGCCAGCGGGAGGTCAGATATATCATTAATATCAAATATCATTGGATTAGTCTCTAACATTATTCTAGACCCCATAATGATCTATGGGCTGGCAGGCTTCCCAAGGCTCGGAGTTGCTGGTGCAGCATGGGCGTCGGTCATCGCTTCATTCTTGACTATACCGATCCAGCTATATTACCTAGGGAAACTCCAGTTGCTACCCATGAGGCCGGGCTTATTTATTCTACCGAGGAAAATAATAGACCTCGGGTTACCAGCCTTCATAGAGAGGAGCGTTATCTCACTGGGAAACAATATCTATGCTGGAATAATATCAAGGCTAGGCAATACAGTTATGGCGGCCCATAATATTGGGCTTAGAATCGAGAGCATAATATACATGCCGGGCTTCGCATTCGCTATGACGGCCTCAACAATTGTTGGAAGACATGTGGGCGAGGGGGATTTCAAACGTGCTAAGAGGATAGGGGAGAAGGTGATATATATGGGGGCTTCACTAATGGGGTTGCTGGGTGTCGTAGTCGCCTTATCCAGCTATTATATCACAACCCCCTTCGTGCCGACAAGCGAGATCCGTGAGTTGGCATCACTCTACCTTATTCTAGCAGGGTTCAGTGAGTTTGGCCTGGGATTAGCGATGGTTTCCAGTGGTGCTATAAGGGGAGCCGGCAACACCAGGTTGCCATTTATCACTAATACTGTTTCCCTACTATTATTCAGGGTCATCCCCTCACTAATCCTGGTGAAGTCTCTAGGGGTGCTAGGTCCTTGGATAGCGATGTTTATCGAGGTGTATGCGAGGGGTATTATGGCTTACACGATATTCAAACGCTATTTCAACCAGCTGGCCAGAAGACTTATTAGCTAACCTGGAGATAACCGAATAATAGTTAATTAGTGGCGGATCCCTTTGTCTGCAACTATTACCTCACTTATACTGGCAGGGGGTCAGGGTGAGAGGTTCCGCCCCTATACCGATATGATTCCCAAGCCAATGATACCTGTTGGGAGCAATGAGAAACCGGTACTAGAGTTGATCGTGAAATGGCTTAGGAAACACGGCGTAGAGGATATAGTGTTCTTAGTTAACTATAAGTGGAGATATATCTATAACTATTTCGAAGACGGCTCCCGCTTCAAAGTCAGGATAAGGTACTCCATCGACGAGGCAAACGGCTACACAAATACAGGGGGCTCAATACTGAAGGCTCATAGAGAGGGCTTGGTGAATGGGAGGACGCTTATATGGTATGGGGATATACTGGCTCCACTGGACATTCACGACCTACTTAAATACCATGCCGAATCAAAGAGCGATGTAACACTAGTTGTAACCAGTAGATATCGTGTCCCTGTTGGAGTGGTGAGGATGGATAGCGATAATAATATTGTAGAGATGAGGGAGAAGCCTGAACTCGATATAAATGCCACAATAGGCATCGCCGTTATAGAGCCATATATCTTGGAGCTGAAGCTAGAGGATGAGCTGGGCAAGGACTTTGACTTCATGGGGGATCTCGTGCCATGGCTTATTAACAATGGATACCGGGTCAAGGCATACATATATAATGGAGAATGGTTTGACGTGGGAAGCCTTGAGAGATATAAAAAACTGGATATGGAGTGGATTACACGGGTATTTGGCTAAGAGCCGAATGCCCTATCTCCAGCGTCCCCGAGACCGGGGACTATGTATCCTTTTTCATTCACCTCTGGGTCAACCGCGATAGTGTATAGTTTTAAGTCCACTCCGGATTCCTCGGCATATTTCTTCAACCTGCTTATAGCGTATGGTGTCGTTATAACTGATGCTACATAGTATTTCTTAGCCGTCCCCCTCTCCCTTAATTTCTCCAGCACGTTCACCAGTGTCGAAGCTGTGGCAATCATTACATCGCTTATGACAACTATATCCCTGTTTGTTATCCTCGGTGTTTTCACATAGGATACTTCTATCTCGAAGGAACCAGCCTTCATTCCTTTCTCCTCTACACGCCTGGCAACGACTACCCCCTGTCTAGCTGTATACAGGATCTTAATTAATCCCTCGGTTAGAGGCCAAGCTGCTCTAAGCACTGTTATTATTATAACGTTGTCTAAATCCTTTATCCTACAGCCATGTACCCTGGCACCCAGCGGTGTTTCAACCTCAATTGTTTCGCATTCAAGATCCTCAATTATTTCTAATCCAAGTATCCGTCCCAACCTCACTAGTCCCTTGCGGAACTCTATCTGGCTGGTGTTCTTGTCACGTAGAGTAGTGAGGATGGCCTGGGCATACTTCCTATTGACTAATCTAACCTCGAACATCTATACCCTGGTTTAAATATGCCATGGGAATTTTTAAAACTATGACTAGTGCTCTGTGTAGAGTGCCTCATAATATATAGTGTTATCTGGGAGCCCATTATTTAGCTTGGAAACCATGCCTCTAATAGTCTGTATATCGACTTCTGGAGAGGGCTTATATGATTCAACCGCATCGCTTAATACTGAGACAGGTATTCCTGTTACGGCTGAGTAGTAGCTTAGATATCTATGTGGGTCCCTAATATATCTGTTAATGGAGTCTAAATATATCTTCCTAATTAACTCCATGGTTTCGCTGTCAAAGATATTGGATGCCGCGAGTGTACAGCAATTCCCAATACTTATCCCGGTTTTACTGGTTAAATCCTGGAACCCCTTATTCTTAAATAAATGATAAAGCGGGTGCCATAGGATAACATATCCCTTAATCCTGTTGGGACTGCTTACTAGGTCGGGATACTTGAAGTAAATTGTTTTAACTGAGCCCCTCAACCCCGATTTCTCAATGTATTCCGATCTAACATAATCCATGGTGCTAATTCTACTAGAGTAAACCACGGTGCCCTCTTCCTCGTTAGGTGACTTAAGAATCTTAAAGCCTCCTGTCATGCCGCCAGCGATTATCCTGTAGGATTTATATAATGGATACATGTATAGCTGGCTAACTAATGGAGAGAGAGCTAGGTCTATTTCACCCTCAGCTAGGGCACGCGTGGTATCTAATCCATCCTTAAATACCTCTACATGGACACTATATCCCTTATCCCTCATTTTATTAGCAAAGTACCCTAGGAATAAGTATTCGCTTGAGTAGACTATGCCGAGTCTAAGTGTTTTTAGCTCGTGCTTGATGGTTTTCTCAGTGATACCTTTTTTGATATAGATAATCTTGCTTCTACCAATGCTTCTCCTCTCTATAAGGCCATCACTCTCGAGCTCCTTAAGTATCTCGCTAACCCTGCTTTTGGAGGCGTTGAGCGCTCTATGTATGTATGACTGTGGTATCTCCCTGCCCTGCATACTGGAGAGTAGCTCCAGTATTGTTCTCCGTAAACCCTTATCCATACCTTATGCCTCTATCCATCTAGTTAAATTTATAAATCGCCCCTCATATTTTTATTTAATCGAACATATGTTCGGTGATCTTATGTTGAGGAGACTCTATATGCTGGGAAGCATAATCGTGATCATGGCTAGTTATATGGTGCCATATCTCATCCTGTATAATGCTAAGGGATTAGAATTACTCCTTTTCTGGGTCCTACTGACGATTACATGGATCATCGTCTCAATAATATACTTGAGACATGTCTAGGGTGAAGCCCATGAATACCTTGTTCATCGCTATACTAGTGGTATATGTAATCATGGGCACTGTAATAGCTTATGCGTCCAGGAGAATGAATATTAAGACCACGAAAGACTACATTATTGCGGGAGGCAGGGTCGGCAGTATAGTTAGCTTCGGAACCTATGCAGCCACAACTTATAGCGCGTTTATGATGATAGGGCTAGTTGGATTAACCTATGCAACAGGGGTAGGGGCACTGGGCTTCGAATTGCTATATCTACTAGTAACAGTAATATTGCTTTCAACCATAGGCTACAAGATATGGGAGTTATCGAGGATGAATGGATGGATGACTCCTTCACAAATGCTCAGCGATCTATATTCATCGAGATACCTGGGCATGCTTTCAGCATTCCTCTATTTATTTGTAATGGTGCCCTATACCGCGGCACAAATACAGGGGCTTACAATAATCTTCAACTATGCGGGCCTAGATCCTGCGGTGGGAACCATTATAAGTGCCACTATAACATATACATGGATATTTATAGCTGGAATGTGGAGCATTGCTACAACTGATTTATACCAGGCTATTCTAATGTTGGCTGGTGGATTATTATTCATTGCACAGTTAACGCTTCCCGGAGCTGTATTTAATATTGACCCTGCAAAAGCGTTAATATCCAGCGGTGAGAAAGGCTTCCTCGGGATAACTAGTTTCTGGTCACCTCAGGTCTTTCTAGCATATACTATACCATGGATCTTCTTCGCTGTCACGAATCCGCAAGTTGTTATAAGGTTATTCATTCATAGGGATGAAAAAACCTATAAGAGGGGTGTATCATTATTCGCGTTCTACGGGTTACTCTATACTCTAATAGTCGTATTAGCTGGGCTCCTTGCAAGGGGATTCGCTGAAAACGGGTTGATTCCACAGAATCTTAGACGTGACGAGGTAACTATTTACCTGCTTAACTTATTCAACCCATTGATCGGCTCATTAATAGCTGTATCAATAGTTGCGGCAGCTGTTTCAACAGCCAATAGCATTATTCATGCAGTAGCCAGCAGTATTTATAGAGAGATGAGGAGCCATGGAGATAAGGGTTCCCTAGTGATACTCAACCTAACCAGCCTGGTATTGATTGCCCTCTCATCGCTTCTAGCGTATGCGAGGATAACCTATATCGTCGACTTAAGTGTGATGTCATCCGTATATCTCCTACCGCTAGCCCCGCTGACTATTCTTGGAATCTACCTGAATAAATATATTGGAAAATATACCAGAACAGCCGCCATTGCCTCCATTGTAGTAGGGGTTTCCATAGCAGGCGTGAGCACTATTGTGAATGGTGGTAGTAGGGCATTTACATCGATATACATGGGTATCCCAATATCGCTCTGGGTGCTGTTGGTCTCCACGGCGATTCTTCTCATAGGACTCCTTATCGATGCTTATACACGTGTGTAGGCAAGGAAAAATTTAAAAATACTCAGTGAAGACGTTTTTATCTAATGGTGAATTACATTGATTAATTTAAAGACTCTACTAGAGAATTTTAGAGAGTTTAAACCCCATGGAATTTATCGTCATGCATGCCCTAATTGTGGGGGTCCTATAGATGATTACAGGCTAATCTTCAAAGCTCCCTGCTCGAAGTGTTTAAATGAGGCGAGATTTAAAGCCGTAATTAAGAATTTAAATGGGGAGATCACTCGTTTTCAGCTTCTTAAACTCTACTATGATAAGTTAAATAAGAAGCTAAAGAAGTCCGGCGATTTAAAGAAACTCATGGATAACGAGAGAATGTTAAATGACTTCGAGGATTTCTTCGAGAAAGCAATAGGATTTAAAATGTGGAGTGCACAGAGAATGTGGGCCCGGCGTATTCTAAAGGGTTCATCATTCAGTATTGTGGCTCCCACTGGCATGGGTAAAACAGTTTTCTCACTTATAGCTACACTCTATCTCGTCTCACACTCTAGAAGCAAAAATAGAGAACAAAGGTTCTACCTAGTCTTCCCAACAACACCTCTCCTGCTTCAAGCCGAGAGGAAGATAAAGGATTTCTCGAGGAACCTCGGTATAAATGTCTGCATGGATGACAACTGGGGTAGTAACTGCCTGAGGATACTCTGCATCCATGGACAACAGGGTAAAAAAGAAAAAGAGGCTGCTTTAACCAGGCTCAAGGAGGGAGACTTCGATATACTCCTCACCACAAGCAAATTCATGCATAAGTATTACGAGCTCCTCAAGAACAAGAATTTCAAGTTAATAGTCATGGATGACGTCGATGCTGTGCTAAAAAGCGGGAAGGCTATCCGGAGAGTATTAAATATTATAGGTATTGAAGACGAATACATTGATAAGGCATTAACCCTGATTAAGGCAAGGTCCAAGCTGGCTGTTCTAAGCAGTGAGGAAAAAAGCAAATTAGAGAAAGAAGTGGAAAGCCTTGAAAAAGAGATCTCCACTGTGAAACAAAATATAAACACTATACTCTTAGTAAACACCGCAACCGGTAGGCCTAGGGGGATCTATCCGAAGCTATTTAAGATATTCATGAACTTCGAGGCCGGATCGAAGCCGGAGGCTATTAGAAACATAGTGGATACTTACATCGAGTCCATTAGAGACATTGAGGAAAAGATGGTTGAGTTAGCCCTTAAGCTCCGTGATGGATTACTGATCTTCGTTCCAGTTGATAGGGGGGTAGAATACGCTGAGAAAATAGCATCACTACTCAAAGAGAAAGGATTGAATGCGGAGGCATTTCACTCTGGGAAACCCGCTAAACTACTAGATGCGTTTGCGAGAGGGGAAATAAACATACTTGTTGGTGTGGCAACCTATTATGGAGTCATGGTCAGGGGGATAGATCTCCCAGAAAGAGTGAAATACATTATGTTCATTGGGGTTCCCAGACATAAGTTCACCCCGGAGCTCGAAGAGTTATCTCCAAGGGATCTACTCAGAATCCTCTCGGTGCTTCGCGATGCCAGCGAAGGGGAGAGGAAAGAAGCCATTGATAGGCTTATTGGTAGGTTGTCAAGTAGAATCAGGAGAATGAGCCCCGGCGCATTGATGATGATTAGAGAGGAGCTGGCCAAGAAGCTCAGGGGGGAGCCCATCGAGGAGACGCCGTTTCTAAGGGATGCTATGGAGGCATATAAAATAATCAAGGAGGAGCTCTCAAAGGATGAGACATGGCATAAAATATCTAGCCTAGGGGATATAGGCGTCATTAGAGAGGGTAATAAGTACTATATGTTAATACCGGATGTCGCAACATATATCCAGGCTAGTGGTAGAGCTTCAAGGCTTTATCCAGGCGGCATAACCAGGGGTTTGTCGATAACATTGGTTGATGATAAAAGACTATTGAACGGCTTAGTGAAGAGGATGAGATGGATTTTCGAGGACTTTAACATGGTGCCACTAGACCAGGTAAACTTAGAGGAATTAACAAGGCAGATAGAGGAGGAGAGAAGAAGGGTTGCCGAGGTCATTAGAGAGGGGATAAAAACCACTACACAGGTTGAACCGGTTAAAACAGCATTAATGATAGTTGAATCACCCAACAAGGCTAAGACCATAGCCAACTTCTTCGGTAAACCAAGTATTAGAGTCGTAAAGGATGTTCTACAAGCATATGAGGTAACTGTTGGAAACTACGTGCTCTCCATAGTGGCGAGCGCCGGGCATGTGTATGATTTAATCACCGATAACCCTGGTGAATCAATGGGTGAGAACCTTTACGGTGTATTAAAGGTAGAGAACAGGTTCATCCCGGTGTACACGGATATTAAGAAGTGCTCCAACGGACATCAATTCACGGATGAAGTTATAGATAATACGAATGAATGCCCCAAGTGTAGAATAAATGGTAAAGTATCCCATGTCACAAGAAAACTTGACATCGTAAAGGCCCTGAGAGAGTTAGCTGAAGAAGTCGACGTTGTCTTAATAGGCACAGATCCCGATGCAGAGGGAGAGAAAATAGCCTGGGATTTAAGGGTATTACTAGAGCCCTACGCCAGCGATATCAAGAGAATAGAATTCCACGAGGTCACTAGAAAAGCGATTCTCAATGCTCTCAAGAACCCGAGAGACTTTGATCTTAAACTTGTAGAATCCCAGATTGTTAGAAGGATAGATGATAGGTGGTTAGGGTTCTCTCTCTCAGAGAAGGTTCAAAAATATGCATGGCTGAAATATTGCTCTGAGTACCTTAAGAATAAAACGGTGAAGGAAGAGAAAGACGATTCTGAGCTCCATGAATTCGACTGTTGTACCCAGAATAGGAATCTGAGTGCTGGAAGAGTCCAAACACCTGTCTTAGAATATATTGTTAAGGAGACGGAGGAAAGACGGAAGCCCGAGAGATGGTCTTATAGAATAAAAATATATGTTGAAGACGTAGGCGACTTCGTGGAAGTCACGATACCTTACATCGATGCCGAGGAACTGGGAGTTATAAAATCTCTTAACAAGAAGAAACTCCTACCAGTTGAAATAATAGTTATAGGTGAGGATGTAGAGGAGGTTAACCCGCTGCCACCATTTACAACAGACGCGCTATTAGAGGAGGCATCAAGGAGTCTCAGGCTCTCAGCTGTAAGGGCAATGGAGATAGCGCAGAATCTATTTGAGACAGGCCTCATAACCTACCATAGAACCGATAGTACAAGGGTAAGTGATACGGGCATCTCCATAGCTAGACAGTACCTGGAGGAGAAATACGGGGAGAAAGCTCAATTCTACTTTAAGGCCAGGATGTGGGGAGAGGGCGGGGCTCACGAGGCGATACGTCCGACGAGACCTATAGATGCCGACAGGCTTCTTGAATTGATCAAGGAAGGAGTGTTAACATTGTCTGTGAAATTCACGAAAGACCATATAAGGCTCTACGACCTCATATTTAGAAGATTTATAGCGAGCCAGATGAGGCCGGCTAAACTAAGGAAGTTGAAGTTTAAAGTAGTCATAAAGAACCGTGAATACTATTCTGAGGTATACACTGAAGCCGTTGAAAAAGGATACCTTGAGGTATACAAGAACATCGAGCTGGTCCAGGGCATCAGGTTAAAGCCCAGTGAGCCTGGCGGGAGGATTAACGGGAAGATCCATGAAGGCGAAGTAATTAAGCCGCCGATGCTGAGGTTCCATGATGTAGTGAGATGGATGAAGGAGAATGGCATTGGTAGGCCGAGTACCTATGCTAAAATAATTCAAACAATAATAGATAGGAGATATGTAATAGTAAGTGGAGAGGCGAAAGCCCTGATACCTGTAGAACGCGGTAGATACGTGTTGAAATTCCTTAAAGACCACTATGGCGATATAGTCAGCGTGGATACTACTAGGAGACTCGAGGATCTAATGGAGAAGATCAGTAGAGGCGAGAGGGATTACCAGGAGGTATTAGAAGAGATCTATAGAGAGGTAAAGAATATAGTACTTGAAAACAAGGACATCAATGATTCATTGGAGAAAGAATATAATGAAAGATGCGCCTCAACGACGTGATCCAGTTGAGCATCGAGGGGTTTAAACTAGTTGAACTATATAAAAGTATCTCCGGCCCAAGGCTCGGGATAGCACATATACCAATACTGTTCAACGCCTTCGGGATAAATCTCAACAATATACGTAAAATAGTTTTTTATGCTAGTGAGAGAAACATACATACACTTATCATACCATACTCAGCTGCATTCGGACCCGTTATCGAGTTATACTCGAAAAACATGAGGGCCGAGGAGTTTCGCAGGAGATATGGTATAGATGAGGAGCATCCATATCTTAGAACACTTAAATATCTCTCAGCTAACTACGGGTTGAATATTATTTCCCCCGCAATAATGGAGCGCTCGGGGAGTAAATACTATGTTTCCACGGTATTTATATCCTTCGAGGACGTGGAGGAGCATTCATCCCAGAGAAAAATACTTGTATCAAGCGATGAGGAGAAGATAGGTGTTAACCCTGGACGTGAAATAATAGTCTTCGATGACCATTACCTGAAGTACATGGCTCTTATATCGCGGGAAATCCTAGTACCAGAGTTCGGTAGAATAGGATCTATGAGGGGCTGTAATACATTAGTGGCTACTATATCACCATTAAAACCAGTTGAAAACTATGTCGACATCGTGAAAACACTAGCACAAATGCTGGATAGATGGGTTATTCATGTAGGCGGAATATTCGTTGTTGAAGACAATAAGTATGTGTTAAACTCCATGATAGTGGATCCCGAGGGAAGGCTGGTTACAATATATAGTGATTCTGTCCCAGCATTAATATCGATACCCTATAAGGAGATGACAAGTAGAATACATGAGGCAAACAAGGAGGAAACAATAGGTATCCTTAAATTTGTGTCAGGACAATTAAGAAGACTGGAAAAATAAAGGAATATCCGGGATAATATCGGGGAAAGCTGGTGTAGGTGTCCACTTTGGAGGAAGTAGAGAAGGCTGTCCCAATTAAGGTTGCCTCATTAAACGACCTTGTGAGACTTGCAACGTCGACGATGGTTCCACACCAGTTTAACACGTATATTATTAAGTTCAAACACGGAGGGAAGACGTATCTGGGTATGCTAGGTGTTTTCAGAGATTATTATAAGTATTATGGAATCCCTGTATTCTACTATTATTCAACCGATATGGAGGGTATTGAGGAGGCGAACTATATTATAGTTAGCACCAGTGATGAAAAAATAGAGTTCTCCAAGAGCCCTAGGCCAGGCATAGCTATACCTATAATATCACTTGCTGAAAAACCGGTTTTCCTACCGGATGACATCTAGCGGGGACGGATGATAAGTCTCTTACCCATTACGACCCAGTATTCTACCTCTGAGCCTACTCCCAGCTTGTTTCTAATATCCTCCTCTATGGAGTCTTTTTCCACCTCAAAGGTCTCATACGTCTCCATATCCATAACCTGGTACATAGTGCCCATATCAGCTATTATTTGACCTACATGTTTCTCTATAACTGGGACCTCTACCTGGGTGTCGACAGGGGCTACGAGAGTTTTCTTAGCCTTTGAGAATAAACCTATCGCTACTACATTTGCTTTAGCACTTCCGTGTTTTCCCGTCTTAGCACGAGACATCTCGACTATTCTGCATGGTTCTCCATCTATTACTATAAAGCTGCCGACCTTCAGGTTTCCAAGGGTATCATATACCTTACTCATTGAACACCACCTATGTGAATTAGCTCACACATAAGCATTATTACACTATTTAAGCCCTAAAAATAAATTTCTCTTGATTAATACCTGGAATATTGGAACTGAAAGAATTATGGAGCATAAATGTTACCAGATTAGTGAACTGAGAAAACCGGGTAAATAGCATATGAAACACCCTCGATTAAATCATGCCCCTTATTATAATCATACAGCTTATCCAGGGATATCCATGCATGAATTACGCCAATGAATGGATGAGTGCTCACCATGTTTGCTTGCTCCACGTCTATAAGTATCTGGGATTCATGTAGCTGACTCAGCAATGCTGCTAGAGCGTCAAGCGTATCAGATGATGCGAATATTAGGGAGTACATGCCGCTGTCTTTATAAACATATTTCTTGCGTGTTAAGGCCACGGCATGTCTGGTGAAATGGTGGTATGTATCCCTTGCCCCAAGGCTCTTCTTAAGGGTTCCAACCAGGTCACTTGTTCTCCACCTGCCAAATATACAGGGGTTAAAGAGCCTGAATAACTCGAGGGCTATCACTTCATCTGCCTCATCAAGTAATATATCCTTATCAATGAATACGCTGGACTCCAGGAGTGTAAACCCGGGGTTTTGAACCACTTGTATAGGTACTAATACCTGTGATATTCTACCGTAAAACACGATCCTACATGCGTCAGCAGCTATAGATCTGGCATCTATCCCGCTATAGTCGTCTCTCACATAACTTATAATGGTTGGACGCGATGTATACGAGTAATAAGATATAATTAAAGGAGGGTTTCCGAGAAGACACCTCAGGCCTGTTGCCTTCTGCTTAAGTTCCCCAATAACTATGGAAACAGGTGTTTGCAGGCGATCTATAAAGACATTCAAGTATTTAACCAGTAGATTCTTCTTAATTAACGTATTCAGGTGCCTTGACAACTGGGTTCTATTAACACCAAGGGTTTTCGAAACAATGTTGAGGCTGACCCCGTTGTTAAGTAATGCTATAGCATTCATTAAAACCTCATGTGTTATCATTAAATATACCTCTCCCGTCTCATTCAATAGTGGTTTCAACCCAGTGACTTAACAAGTAACTCCCAGATATATCTCGCCTCTGTTTGAACATTATTTATTCTTAGTGAGAGAACGGTCTCTTCATCTCTTACATCTATTTTCCATCCATCCTCCTCAAGCCGAGATGCCTTTTCACTGCTTAATGAATTTCTTAGAATTATCGTTAACCTAATAGAATTCATACCCAGTCTAGCTATAACTACACTATCCTCCTTGATACCGTAGATCAGTCTAAAACCCATTGTTCCACTTGTAAGACTCTTCTCCCATATATCTTTAACTATGACCTTGTACTTGTTCTCAGCGAGAACACTTTTTATTGCCTCTTCAACTTCGGAGGCTACCATATCTCATCACTTACCCATCGGGGTATCTGTGCGGCCAAGGATCCTCATCCATTATGATACTGTATTCCTAAGCCTTAAAATAAATATAGTTTAAAATAACTAGCATCCTTTTTCTTTAAAAGAAAGTAGATAAAAGAGCCGCTGCTGATTCTAAATAACTTCTAAATATTTGCCCCGGGTGAGTAAAATAGATAGGATCATGGGTGATATTGAAGTCCTACTGGGGACACAAAACCTATCTTATCTTAAATAGAGTGAAAGCTGTGGAGATAAACGGCTCAGCCAAATGCCTTCTAATCACCACTCATTGACGGGAGTACTCGTCATCGCTACATGATTTTATTTCAGTATCTCCTTTAATTTCTCTCTAACCTTTTCAGCTACGAGTGCTCCATCTATTCTACCCCTAACAGACTTCATGACCTCGCTCATAACTATCTGGAAGGCCTTCTCCCTTTTAGCGGTGATCTTATCCATGTTCTTCTTTATTGCTTCATTAATCAACTCGTCTAGCTCACTGATTGAGACAACGCCTAGTCCAAGCTCTTTTATAACATCCTTAATGCTCTTGCCCGGGTTCCTCGCTATACTTGACAATACATCTGGTATGGCCTCTTTAGCTATCTCATTGTTTGCCACCGCATCCAGGACATCCTCGATCACGTAGTCATCGATATTCTCGATGGGTACCCCGTCACGCCTCAATGAGGGAATAATGTTGACCAGTGTTGACGCTATAATTGATGCTGGTATCCTACCCATGTATTTCTCCACTAGTCTCTCATAGAGGTCGAGCCTTAAATCATTAATTACTGCTTTAGCTAGTTCCGTGCTTAATCCATGCTCCCTTACATACTTCTCCAACTTCTTCTCAGGGGGCTCTGGGATTAATTTGCTAGCTTTCTCCATGAGTTCTGGGGTAATATATATGGGTGGTATATCTGTCTCTGGATACATCCTGGCTGAGCCGGGGCGTGGACGCATGTATTTCGTTGTACCATCCGGGTTAGCGGCACGTGTTTCCTCAGGTACACCTATAACAGCTATCCTGGCTCTCTCGACCACCGCCTTTAATGCTTCCACAGCCTTCTGCTTGACATCTGCTACTATTACTATGGCATCTATACCTGGATCAGCCCCTGTCTTCACGTATAAAGCCTGAACCTCTTCCCTAGTGATCCCATAGTTTGGCAACTCATCCGTGTGAAAGATTCCGCCAACTCCTCCCCAGATCCTAGCATAGTCGGCTAGTTCGCTTCCAAATCTTCTCCCAGGCTGAATTTCTATCCCAAGTAATCCTTTGAAGCCCCGTAATACAACAGCGTATACACCGCCCCCAGGTATTGAGAGAGCCTTCTTCACTATCTTCGAACCTGTATCCCTGAATACATCTGTGACATCTATTATATTATCTGATATGTTCTCCGGACTCACGCCACGCTTAACTAGCTCGTCACGTATCTCGAGGAGTTTAAGCTGCCTTAACACCTCGTACTCTATCACTTTCGAGATTAAATATAAGTGTTGCACTCCTTTAATCTCTACTTTTGCACCGCCCTTGATACTTATGTTTAGATCCTGCCTAATAGTTCCTAGGCCTCGTTTAGCCCTTCCAGTGAGCCTGATTAACTGTCCTATTTTCAATGCTACCCTGACGGCTTGCTCCGGGTCATGTATATCCGGCGCCGTAGCTACCTCTACCAGTGGAATGCCAAGCCTGTCGATTCTATATCTTACAGTGGTCTCAGACTCATCGATCTTCCTAGCTGCATCCTCCTCCAGGCATAGTGTCTGTATGCCTATTTTCTCCTCGTTATCCATTATGTAACCGTTTACAGCGATTAACGCTGTACGCTGGAAACCACTGACATTACTGCCATCGATAACTATCTTCCTCATCACATGTATTTCATCAATGATCCTCATATTCATGGAGCTGGCTAATGCTAATGCAACTAGTAATGCATCCTCATTTATCTCGTGGGGCGGCTCCTCATCGGCTTCAACAAGGCAGCTCGACTCCACAGGGGCCTCGTATTCATACTTCTTGTTCTTCTTCCACTCAAGCAGTGTAGCCCTATCTATCTCGCCTACCTCGCTCTTAGCCGGCCTAAGGTATCTCGTGAATACTTCTCGGGCCTCTGCCTCACTGAGGAGGGTTGGGCATTTACAGAAGAGCTTCCTCGCCGTATCTAATTGGACATGTATCTCGAGGCCGACCTTTAACCCGGTTTCACTATAGTTGATCCTACTCATGATTCCACCTCGGGTAGAGGTCTAGTATATGCCTCTCATTGAATTCTCCAGCGAGATTCGTGAGGAAAACTTTCCTAACTTCCTCAAGGTCCCTTGATACGCTGCCAAGGATCCATGAGAGCTTTACATAAGCTGTCTCGGGAAGTATATCAGAGCCCGGTATCACGCCGGCTTCGAGTAGTCTTCTACCAGTACTATAGACGTAGAGGTTGACGCGGCCGAAAAGGCATTGACTAGTCATTACCACGGGTATATCGTTTTCAACAGCCCTCGCTATAACTGGGATGAGCTTGTTAGGCATGTGTCCCAGCCCGCTTCCCTCTAGGACTATTCCATGGAAGCCCTTATCTATCAACGTCTCAAGCACCTCTGGTTGGAGGCCCGGGTAGACTTTAACCAGTGCCACCCTGTCATCAAACTTATTCTTTAACTGTGCCTCCTTGTTTTTACCACGGTGCTCAATGATTCTTCCCACGATCCGTACCTCCATTGTCTCAGGATACACCTTGGCTATCGGCTTATCGTTTATTGATTGAAATGCATCCCTTCTACTAGTATGCATCTTCCTGGCTTTCACGCCTCTATGTACCAGCGCGTATGTATCGGATGTTTCACCATGCATTACGATTACGGATTCAGCGAAGGACCCCTTGGAGGCAGCTATGAATGCGGCTCTTAGATTAAACGCTGAGTCACTGCTCGGCCTATCACTACTCCTCTGGGAGCCAACAAACACTATTGGAGCAGGCTTATTCACTATTGAGAATGCTAGGGCTGAAGCAGAGTAAGACATCATGTCCGTACCATGGGCTATTACAACGCCATCAACTCCTTCAACGAGCTCCTTATATACCTCCCGGGATAGGTTCTCCCAGTGAAGTGGCTCTATATCCTCGCTGAAAATACTCATTACCTCCCTAGCGTTAAAGACAGCTATTTCAGCCAGCTCCGGTACCCATTCAAGTATCTCGCCAGGGGTGAGGACCGGTGTAACTGCTCCCGTCTCATAATCAACTTTGGATGCGATCGTACCTCCCGTGCCCAGTAATACTATACGGGGTAATCCCTCAGCCCTCCCAACGGCTTCGACACCTACATGGTGATGAACCTGTTTCTTCGAAACCGGCCTTAAATCGCTTACCTCGTCGATGTTTAAACCTATATTATAGCCGTTATCTAGTTTTAAGACCAGCACAGGCCTCCCGGAATAGAGGACCTGACGGGGCATGAGGATCCCGTTGAAAACAGTTCCATCCTTCAACACTACGACTATTTTATCACCTGGTTCAACCCCTATACTTCTAAGTATCCTAGCTACATTACCACTATAACCATAATACAGCTCCATTCAATCACCGGTTAGAAAATATAGAACCTACTCTACTTAAATATCAATAAGTAGCATGATATACCTGCATCATTAAGGGGGCTCACACTTACAATGGATTGGGGTAGTTGATTTCACAATTGATACCATTTACCGTAAAAATAAAGTTATAAATAGATGGGTAAGTATAGTATATACGTCTATGGTGGAAACATATGGTAAAACATTGGGTAAAGGAGTACTATGGGTTAAAGCTCAAAGAATTAATTGAGAGAGGAGAGATATGGGAGATAAAGAGGCTCATGGGCCCCGCTGGTCCCCGTGCCATAGTTGATGGAAGAGAGGTCATAGTGCTTGCATCCAACAATTATCTGAATCTAGCCAATGACCCCAGGCTTAAACAGGCGGCCATCGAGGCCATGGAGAAATATGGATGGGGTCCAGGCGCGGTCTGGGCTATTGCAGGATACCATGAGATACTGGATGCTCTACACAAGAAGATAGCCGAGTTCAAGAGAACGGAGGCCGCGCTAGTCTTCCCCACAGGCTTCGCTGTGAATGCTGGCACTATTCCAGCCATAGTCGAGCAAGGAGACGTCATAGTCTCTGATGAATTAAACCATGGAAGCATAATTGATGGTATAAGGCTTTCAAGGGCTGATAAAGTAATATATAAGCACTGTGACGTAGCAGACCTAGAGGACAAGCTTAAGCAAGTACATGGGAAATACAAAAAGATCCTTATAATAACCGATGGAGTATTCTCAATGGACGGTGATATAGCGCCCCTGAGAGAGATAGTTAGGTTGGCGAGAGAATATAATGCAATGGTGTATGTGGATGATGCCCATGGTGAAGGGGTATTGGGAGAGGGACACGGATCCCCAGCCCATCTGGGTGTCGAGGAGGAAGTAGACTTCCACGTTGGCACGTTCTCTAAAGCCCTCGGCTCCTCAGGAGGCATGATAGGCTCAGACTATGAGGTCATAGAATTTATTAGGAACAAGGCTAGGACATGGCTGTTAAGCACTGGATTCCCGCCTGCAGTAGCCGCTGCCAACCTGAAGGCGCTTGAAATAGTTATGAGCGATGAAGGGAAGGAGAGGATCAGGAGGCTATGGGATAATAGAAACTACTTCAAGAAGGAGTTAGACAACCTTGGATTCAACACAGGGAAGAGCCAGACGCCCATAATACCAGTTATAATAGGTGACACTAAGAAAACACGTGAGCTAGCCAGGTCTCTCTTCGAGGAAGGAGTATTCGTCGTGCCAATAGTATACCCGATGGTTGCTAGAGGGACAGAGAGGATCAGGAATCAAGTCAATGCAGGGCACACCAGGGAAGACCTGGATAAAGCGCTGGCAGCATATGAGAAGCATGGAAAGAGGCTTGGAATAATATAGGGTGAACTGGTAATATGCCCCATGTACTAGTGATCGGTGCAACGGGGCAGATAGGCTCAGCACTGGTGCCGGCTCTAAGGGAGAGGTACGGGAAATACAATGTTGTAGCAGGCTATCACTCTAAGAAGCCGGAGTTGCCTGAGCTCCTCGATGGACCGGTTGAACAGGTAGATGTCTTAAATAGGGATGCACTTGAGAAAGTTATAGAGAGGTACAGTATTGACACGATATACCATTTAGCAGCAATACTTTCAGCTGCAGGGGAAAAGAACCCTATGCTGACATGGAGGATAAACATGGATGGTTTAATAAACGTGCTTGAAGCAGCAAGGGAGCACGGTATTAAAGTGTTCTGGCCTAGCTCGATAGCTGCATTTGGCCCCAGCTCTCCAAAGTACAATACTCCCCAGTATACTATAATGGATCCAACCACGATGTACGGTATAACGAAATACGCTGGCGAACTACTTGGAAGATACTACGTGTTAAAGTACGGGGTTGATGTAAGAGGAGTCAGATACCCGGGTATTATAAGTAGCGAAGCCTTGCCAGGCGGGGGTACAACTGATTATGCAGTTGAAATATTCTACTATGCTCTAGAGGGTAAGAAGTACAAGTGCTACCTGAGAAGGGACACGATGCTACCGATGATGTATATGCCGGATGCAGTGAAAGCGGCAATACAATTAATGGAGGCCGATAGATCCAGGCTTAAACTCATGGTGGGTTATAATGTCACAGCATTCAGCTTTACACCGGAGCAACTAGCCAATGAAATAAGGAAGTACATACCTGGCTTCGAAGTAGAGTACGAGCCAGACTTCAGGCAGGCAATAGCTGATTCATGGCCTAAATCACTCGATGACTCTGTTGCTAGGGAGGAATGGGGATGGCGGCCTGAGTGGAGTTTCGAGGCAATGGTTAAAGACATGCTTGTTAAGCTAGGTAGGAAGCTAGGTAAGAAACTCGTTATAGAATAATTTTTTATCTCTAAGCAGCCTCCTTGGGCGGGCTTTCAATCCTCCTGATATACTCCCATTTATTCCTGATCCTAGGCGGTTTATTCTTCTTCGGCTTAGGCGGTATCTTAGGGGTTTGACTCCTTACTTTCCCAGCCTTTGTTAGCGAGCCATGGCTTGGCATATTGAACCACCTAACATGATAGTATAGTTTAGGGATATTTAAATATGGTTTTACTTGATCTCTTAACTAGGAAGGCAGGTGTTATCGTGATGAATAAGGTTTATCTTGTAGAGAGCGTTATAGGGGTAATCGCTTTAAGCGATGACGGCTCAATAATAGCGTATGCTAAGTCACCTGAGAGCATCGATGATAACGTGGAATACCTGCTCAGCATTGAGAGAGGAGAGGAGACGCTACAGCATTCTGAGGTAATGGAGAAGCTGAAGGAGAGCGGTGTAACCAGTGTAATTGTTGAAGCATTGCCGCTAGCTAGAATAGCGTCTACTCATGGACTAAGCCCTGAGATAGTGCCAGGTCACAATATCTTCATAGAGGTAAGGGGGGATATCGCTGAATTAGCGGTTAAACTAGGATACGTTGACTCGCAGGAGAAATTCTTCGAGAAGCTCCATAACATAATGCTTGAGTATACGAGGAGGAAATTAAGGAAGGAGGCTCAGAAAAGGGACTTACTGGCTGTGCAAGCGATAAGGGCGACCGATGACATAGATAAAACAATAAACCTATATGTTGCGAGGCTCAGGGAATGGTATAGCATCCACTTCCCAGAACTAGATGAACTAGTAAAGGAACACCCTGAGTACGCTAAGCTGGTATATGAGCTGGGACACCGCTCTAACTATACTGTGGAAAACCTCAGTAAACTAGGGTACAGCGAGGAAAAGGCTCGAAAGCTTGCTGAGGCGGCAAAGAACAGTATAGGTGCTGACCTAAGTGATTTCGACATGAACTATATAAAGATACTGGCTGGAATAATACTGGATCTCTACAAGTTGAGAAGTACTCTGGACGAGTATATTGATGCAGTAATGAAGGAGGTTGCCCCGAATATCTCTGCGCTTGTAGGGCCTAAACTAGGGGCGAGGCTACTGAGTCTAGCCGGGGGGCTAGAAAAACTAGCAGTCCTGCCAGCAAGCACCATACAGGTACTGGGTGCTGAGAAAGCATTGTTCAGAGCCCTGAGAACCGGTGGCAAGCCGCCTAAGCATGGAGTGATCTTCCAGCATCCATTCATACATAAGAGCCCTAAGTGGCAGAGAGGTAAGATAGCCAGGGCGCTGGCTGCAAAATTATCGATAGCAGCCAAGATCGACTACTTCAGTGGCAGGTTAGCTGGAGACAAGCTGGTAAAGGAGTTCGAGGAGAGAGTTGAAGAAATAAAGAAACTATATCCTAAGCCTCCACCAAAGAAAGAGGAGGAGAAGAGGCCTAGACCGCCTCCTAAATCCAGGAGGAAGGGTGGGAGGTGATCCATGTGAGTCAACCGGTCTCGGTAAAACCACATGAAAAATACTACGGGGTATACGTTGTAGAGCTTGATGACGGTAGCCTTAAACTTGCCACAAGGAACCTGGTTCCAGGTCACAGGGTATATGGTGAGAAACTATATAGAATAAACAATGTCGAGTACAGGGAGTGGAATCTATACAGGAGCAAGTTGGCTGGTGCATTAGCCAATGGTCTCAGTGAGCAGCCGATCAGGGAGGGACATAGAATACTATACCTTGGAATAGCCTCTGGAACCACTGCCAGTCACATCTCGGACATCGTCGGCTTAAAAGGCAGAATTTACGGTGTTGAATTCGCTCCCAGGGTTATGAGGGAACTAGTATTAGTGGCCGATGTGAGAAAGAACATTTATCCAATACTAGGCGATGCTAGAAAGCCGCATGAATATAGGCATGTTGTTGAAACAGTTGACGGGATATATGCGGATGTTGCGCAACCGGATCAAGCTGCTATAGTCGCAGACAATGCATTACTATTTCTAAGGGATGGAGGATACTTGCTTCTAGCAATAAAGGCTAGAAGCATTGATGTGACAAAGGAGCCTAGTGAAGTATACCGTAGGGAGATAGAGACGTTAAAGCAGAGGGGATTCGAGATAGTCGACGTTGTTCACCTGGAACCCTATGATAAAGATCATGCAATGATATACAGTATATACAGGAGAAAGTAGCTTAGACATGGAAAATAAATTCCCTTTTAAACATGTTTAAACATAATTTAGAAAACGGGGTCTGTTTTGTCTAGAAACAGGGGTACAGGGGACATCGCTGAAGAAGTCTCTAGAACCCTGAGGAAAGCTGGTTTCCGGGTCGAGTTTCTTTCATACCCTACCTCAGCTAGAAGCATCGATATCATTGCGTGTAGAGGCGATACCAGGGTTTTCATAAAGGTTTCGCAGGATTTAAGGGAGGTCTCCTGGATAGAGGTAAATGACTTAAAGAAATCAGGGATAGTGTATGGTTCGAACACTATTATAGTGGCTGAGAAAAACGGTAGGCGGGAGCTTGAGGATGATGTAGTATATGTCAGGAACGGCGTCAACATCGTTACTACGAATCTTCTCGGCAACTATTTATTGAGGAACAGCAAGCCTATTGTTGTAAACATTAGAGGAAACTACCTCTTGAAGATTTCTGCTGGAAAATTCCAAGTGAAAATGAAGGAAGTAGGGCTCACAAGGGGCGAGTTAGCGGAGCTACTTGGAGTAAGCAGAAAAGCTGTCTATATGTATGAAAGAGGTGAGCTAATGGTATCGCTTCAAAGAGCTGTGGAATTAGCCAGGATAATGGGGGAGGACATATTTGAGGAGATAGATATACTCGGAGACAAGCCCCCGGAGCCTTATGCAGGTACGCTGGAAAACGAGTACTTGCCGGGCGATGAAATAGAGGCAGCCCTGTGGAGGCTCCTAGATAGACTCGGAGACCTCATAGTAAAATTATCTAGAACTCCAGTGGATATTGTTGCGAAAGGTGGAAACGTGATAACTGTGACCAGGCTGGATATGGCTGAGAATAAGGCTGAGAAACTAGAGAACGCTGAGAAACTAGTGAAGACAACCGGTTCCAAGCTCGTAGTTATTAGAACGAAAAACGACCTAAAAGAAATCCGTGACGTACATTTGTAAAGCATGGAGAAGGATAAAGAAGCCAGGCCCAGGTTAAGTGGCACGATGCATATTTAAACCCATCAATCTATGGGCTTCCATGGATCACTAGCCAGGTTCTAAAGTAAGGGGGGATTCATGAAAATCATTATTACAGGCCGCCCCGGTGTGGGTAAGTCGACGTTTTTCGAGAAGTTAATATCAGAGCTCAGAGAGAACAATCTATTGGTTGGCGGTATTAAAGCGCCTGAAGTAAGGGAACATGGTGTGAGGGTAGGGTTTAAAGTTATTGATTTATTAAGTGGTGAAGAAGCATGGTTAGCAAAAAAGAGTATACCTGGCTCGGTGAGGATAGGGTCTTATACTGTGCTCGTTGAAGAGGCATCCAGGATCATTGAGACAGCGTTAAGGAGGGCTCTTGGAGAAGCCAGCGTCATAGGTATAGATGAAGTGGGGCCCATGGAGCTTAAAATACCTGTTTTCAAGCCATTGCTCCTGGAGATCCTCGACTCCGGTAAACCAGTCATACTTGTCGTACATTATAGATTGACCGATAGAGATATACTGGGTAGACTTAGTGACGCCGAAAAAATAGTGTTAACCATGGAGAACAGGGAGCACGTTAAATCAAGTACAAAGGGGTTGATTAATAAAGTAATCGAGGCCCTGGCCTCGTCTCGATCCTGAGGGAGGATCTCAACCGTGGAGATATGGGGTGGTGTATAGTCAATGACTGAAGTAAAGATACTCAGCCGTGAACAATTGATCCAGGAGGGATTAGCTAAGCTCGTAATACCCCGGATGGATGAGTATAGAAGACCCGATGGATCAATAGAGCCGGCTTGGATGCCTGTCTTCTATAATCCACAGGCCATAGTAAGCAGGGATGTGACCGTCTCAGTCCTCAGGACCCTGTATGGTTCGAGGAATATATTTTTCATTGATCCATTAGCCGGCACTGGAATACGTAGCATTCGCATAGCGCTCGAGAAGGGTGGTGAGGGCATAGTAAACGATATTGATCCACATGCATTATACTACATAAGGAAAAACCTGCGGCTCAACAACCTATACCCTGGAAAACTACACGTGTACTCGCAGGAGGCAAATGTCCTTCTCAATAATTTTACCTTCACGGGTATATCACTCGACTATATAGACCTAGATCCCTACGGCTCCCCAGTCCCATTCGTGGACTCGGTGTTTAAACCCCTGGGTAAGAGGGCGTTGATAGGTGTCACGGCAACCGATACAGCCCCGCTCACATGTAGTCACTACAGGAAAACCCTTAGGAGATACTGGTTTACTTGTGTCCACACCGATTTCGAGAAAGAAATAGGGGCTAGGTTACTCATCGCGTACATAGTTAAACACGCTTCAGCACTCGACATTGCTGCTAGGCCATTGCTTATATTCATTTATAAGCATTATTACAGGGTTTTCTTTGAAACCCTGAGGAGCACGGGGGAAGCATATCGATTAATTAATGAATGCCTGGGTTATATATGGTACTGCCCATCGACACTGGAAAGAGGATATATCAAATCCCTGGATGAAGCCAGGGATTTAACATGTGTTAATAACGAGAAACCGGTTCTAACAGGCGAAACATGGATCTGCAGCCTAGGGGAGGCTGAGTTCATTGATAAGGTATTCAATGAAGCCGATAAAATAAGCTGGCTTCACAAGGATTCGAGGAGAATACTTGGGCTCCTCAGGAATGAGACTAGGTTGAATAACCCGTATGTACGAATAGATAAGCTATGCTCTATTATTGGGAGAAATATGCCGAAATACGAGACCCTCATAGAGGCTTTGAAGCAACACGGCATCATGGCTTCCCGCACACACTTTGATCCACGGGGATTAAAGATAGATAGCGATGTGAAGGCCTTGACCGAGGTGTTGAAGAGTATTTAATCCGGTGGTTAACATGTAGCAAGATTTTTTACTCTTCACTCTTACTTAAAATATAATTGGGGATACTCTTGTCTCAATTATTCGATAAAATCCGTGGAATAGTGTCAAAACATATAAGTGAATCCTCCCAGGGCATCATTCTATCTATAAGGGTGAAACCTGGAGATGTAGAAGACTACATAACTATCGAGGGGGATGAACTGGTTTTCCACACAGCTGAGCAATCAGAGAAAGGCCGGGAGAATGCTGCACTAGTGAAGTACTTGGCAAGGGAGCTGAAGATCCCTGTGTCCAAGATAGATATAGTGTATGGTCGTCGTGAAACACTTAAGAAAGTACTACTCAATGATGTGGACCCTGATGAGCTAGTGATTAAGCTAGCTAAGCTGATTAGACTCGTGTAGTCGTGGAGCCACCTATAATTATTTCTCCTTTATCCAAGCTTTTAACTCAGTGTATAGGACATGGGTGGTTATAGTGGGCGATTTTGAAACAAGTAGGGAGAAAATAATAAGGCTATTAAGGGAGACCACTAGACCTTTAACTGTTAGGGAGATAATCAGTATTCTTCAATTGAACACTACACCTAGAGAGGTATACGAGGATCTATTGCATATTGCTAAAAGCGTTTTCTCTAAGTCGAATGGGGAAGAAGTGCTTCTCATGGAGCCTCCTAGATGCAGGAAGTGCGGCTATGTATTCAAGGATCTCGGGAGGCCTAAGGAGGTTTCCCGGTGTCCCCGATGTAAAAGCGAGTGGATTGAGCCGCCTCGCTTCATAATTTCTAAACGCGGGAACCATTAACAATACCTATTATCTCCCTGAGATCCGAGACCACGTGTTCGGCGAACCCGCAGGCTTCACCACATGGCTTTACAGCAATCGAGTGCCCCACGTTTCTGAATACTTCTATATCCCATTTACTGTCCCCGACATAATATGTGTCATGGATGCTTATCGAGAGGGATTCGGCCAGGTTCTTCACTATTCTAGGCTTCTCCCTTAATGGTACTAGTGCTTCTCCACCCGGTATTAATTCATCATTATGGAACGCAAGCTTATTGTAGAGGCAGAGATCCACTCCAAGCTCCCGGCAGACCCTCTCAACCAGTATGTCGATACCGCTGCTTACAACAGCGACTATGTAATCGGCATCCTTGAGTGCCCTAATAACCTCGGGGGCTTCCTGTTTAATCCTGATGGTTGATAATGCATTCTCAACATCCCGTCTCTTTATCGGCTTACCCCATGCATGTATCATTAATGCTATATCTATCTTCATCCAATCCAGGTATGTTATCAGGTTTCTCTCGTAGAGCTCGGCGAAATACTTATTGTCTCTGCTACCAAAGTACTCATGTAATTGCTGCCAACTACTATGGTTGTATGTGAGTACACCATCACAATCGAAGACTATTAATCCACTCGGCAATCCTCACTACCTCTTCCATTAATTCACTTGTTTCACTACCACGGTAATTCTTAGTGAAATTAATCTTCAACTTATATCCCTTCTTACTGCTTGAAACACGTAGTAGCCAACCACTGTGGGTCTCAGCCGTCAGGCTGTTTCTACCCCGTTCAATTTGTTTAAACAGATTAGTGTTTTTAAGCACGGATTCAAGCATACTTATTACATCCTCTTTCCTTCCTTCACCTGTTTCAACCTGTGTTTCTCTTTTCAGCGAGTCTAGGGCCTGGTTTAAAGCTTCTTCAACCTCCTTGATGCCGCTGTATGATGCTAATGCTTCACTCAGTATCTCTGTGATCAAGTATGTCATCCCAGCTGACTTTAATATGTTCACGATCCGTGTAAAATCATTGCTTTTAAGGAATGCGACGAGGTTTCGTGGATCTCCATTATATATGCTGAACCTATATACTTCCTCGCTCTGTTGAAACAATTTCTTTACCTCTATTAAAACCCTGGTTTTCTCCTGGTTAACCATATACTTGTTTAACACCGGGTTCACTATGTGGCGGATGAAGTCAACGTTCAATTCTTACACCTGTTCTACATTAATCATGTTTAACCTATTATAACATGTATTGTTCTAACCTGTCTCTAAGCGATTAAAACCCCGGTGTATTAATTATAGTAGTAGGGATACCTGGTGTTAAAGGATCAGCTATGAGCAAAGTCTCCAAGTATTATGCAGCATTAAGGAGTAAAATCATGGATGAGGTATCCACAATTCTCAACGATGAGGAGAAGAAAGCATCCCTTAGAGACCCTCATTCAAAACGGGCTCCGAGACCCTGCGGCTTAACAATACACACTGGTATTGGGTGTACAATGGGGTGTTCATACTGCTACATAGGTGACATGGGGTTTCCAACGAACTCGATAAAGCCGTATCCTTTAAGTGGTGTGCAGCTAGTCTACGCGTTGCTTAATAATAAATACTTCCTCCCAGGTGAAAGGGGAACCCTGATCGCTATTGGTAGCGTAACAGAACCGTTTCACCCGGCAGTCCTCGTGAAGACCCTTGAATATATCTGGGCGGTGAAAAAGTATCTGGGCAACTATATTCAGTTCTCCACGAAAGCCTATATATCAATGAATACGGCTCTTAAAGTAGCTGCAATAGACCCAGGTATATCGCCATTGATCACCCTAGTCTCGATCAACTACTCTAGCGAGCTGGAGAGGAATGCACCTAGACCAGAGATCAGGCTTGAATCGATAAGAAATCTCAGGGAGGCAGGATTAAAGCCGGTATTGTTCCTGAGACCCATAATACCGGGGATAACCGATAAAGAATATGTAGAGATCATAGATAAGGCAGCCGAATACGGGGCAGTAGGGGTTGTTGCAGGGGGTTTAAGGGTAACTCCGAGAATCATTAGCAACCTAAAGGAGGCTGGAGCCGATATAAGGGAAATAGAGAGAAGGCTACGTATACCTCTAGAGAAGATGCGTGAGGGAGTGCAATACAATATCGATGTAGCAGATATAAAGAAGAATATAGCGGCTTATACCAGGAGAAAAGGCTTAAAGTATTTCCCACTAGCATGCATGGCTAACATTTACAGTCATGGCGAGTCATGTTGGAGAATGATCTCCATGGGAATAACGGATACTGCAAAGCCGCTATACAAGCCCGAGAAAGATGTTGTCGAGGAGTTATTAAGGGAAATAGGGTGTCGCGGTGGCTTCAAAGGGTTTTCAAACGGTTTCATCAGGGTAAGTATACGGTCTAAATGCGATAAGGTGCTGGCCGGGGAAGTGATCAAATACTGGTTCAGGGCCTGCCCTGTCTTCACGGGTAGCTAGGTTGGGTTTTCTCCCTGCAATTGCTTGCCAGGAGCCTCTCAAGCCCCCTTATCCTCTCCCTTAGTAAAATTATCTGGGCATACATTTTCAACTCATAATAACTCTTAGTGTCCTCGGGTAGAATACCCTTGGACTGAATCCTTCTAACCTGTCTCATAGCGTTTTCCACCGTGGTCTTTAAGGAGTCCGCAAATTCCTTTATATCACGTGAGCCGGCGAGGGCCTCTATTACGGTGTAATCCTGTGGTGGAATAGGTTCTTTGCTTGTGACGACCCCTAGTATCTTTCTGAGTAATCCATAAATGGCTGATTCAACAATTATCTCTAATTCCTCAGAGTCCACGAGATACTGGTCGCCCAGCTCTACGACCTTGACATCAAGCTCCCTTGCAAGCATCATCGCCGAGTCATCGGCGTAGCCCTTCGCAACGATAAGGGGCTTTAGACCCAGGAGTAATGCGTTGACGTATGCCTGCCTAATCCCTGCTACATCGATCCTGCCGGCTTTTATTTCAACCGCGTACTTCTCCCCACCAGGTGATATAGCTATAGCGTCAACCTCCCCTATCTCAACTCCTTCGATCTTTATCTTCTTCCTCGTTTCCTCGATTCTAAATCCTTGTTTCTCAAGGTATTCTAACGCTATTAGCTCACTGCTTCGCCATTTTCTACTGGAACTAATACTCACTTTCTAACCCTTACCCACGTTGTTTCAAGCCCCTTATCCATTAGCTGTATACCTATCTTTGATAAATCGCTTCTTATAGTGTCTGATAAGTCGTATATGCCTCTCTTTCTGAGCTCCTTCCTGACATTTATAAGTATCTCTACCATGCTATCCAGTAATGCCTCACCCTCCTCCACTCCTTCCAGCTCCCTATCTAGTACGCCGAGCACTGTATTGAATTCCCTGAGTAACTTTATGCTTGTTGATACAAGTAGGTGTCTTGGATTATACTGTATATCCCTGAATAATATTGTAAGGTACTCGTTAACCACTGCAAGAGCCTCCGCCGTGTTAAAGTCATCGCTTAACGCGTTATGGAAGCGTGTGTGGAGTGATACAAGCTGGTTAAACACCTTCAAGTCCTCCTCGCGTGCATAGTGTAGGCCTGTTGACTCATGGGCCAGCCTCCTCAGTAGCTGGGCTGCTGTAGTTAGTCTCTCATATAGTTTCACAGAGTTTTCGAGAGCCTCCTCGGAGAAATATAGCGGCTTCCTGTAATGCGTTGAGAGATACCAGAGCCTCAGGGGCATGGGACCCCATTTATTGAATGCCTCCTTTAACGGTATAATATTCTTAAGGCTCTTACTCATCTTATCCTTGCCAACCATCACAAGCCCTGAATGCATCCATATGCTTACCCATGGCTTAGACCCGAAGAAAGCCTCGCTCTGAGCCCTCTCGTTCTCGTGGTGTGGAAATATCAGGTCGGTTCCACCGCCATGTATATCGAACCTGGAGCCCAGGTATCGGCTACTCATAACACTGCATTCTATATGCCATCCAGGCCTACCCCTTCCCCACGGGCTCTCCCAGTATGGTTCACCAGGCTTGGCAGCCTTCCAGAGGGCGAAGTCGTATGGGTTCCGTTTCTCTGAGAGGAACTCCTGCTCCTGACCCCATGTCTCCTTACTCACTCTACCGGATAAGTGGCCATAGTCATCGTACTTGTCTACATTGAAGTATACGCTTCCACTGGATGCGATATAGGCATACCCCTTGTCTATTAACCCCTGGATGAAGCCTATTATCTCATTGATGTGCTCTGAAACACGTGGATGATGATCTATTGTCACATTCAATTTCTCCAGGGCTGATAAATAGTCGCGTGTGTATTCATCCACGATTTCACTCCAATCCCTACCCTCATCCTGGGAGCGCTTTATGATCTTATCATCTATATCAGTGATATTCATGACGTGGACTACGTGGTATCCCCTTAGAGAAAGATACCTCTTGAACGCATCGTATATAACATACGTCTTCCCATGCCCTATATGTGTATAATCATAGACTGTTGGCCCGCATACATACATTTTAACTATGCCGGGCTCAATGGGCTGCAGCTCCTTTAAATCCCTGGATAAAGTATCATATATTTTTATAGCTGGAAGCATGCCTCCCAATCCTTCAATAATACTTGTGGAAGACATCGAGAACCAGCTTCGCAACCTTTAAGAAGACCTCGGCCAGCTCCTCCGTAGTCAAGTATTTCTTCATAGCTTCCTCGCCATGGAGTACATCGCTAACCACTAGAACACAGGCGGTCTCAAAACCCCTTAGCCAGCCAAGCGCGAATAATGCTGCAGCCTCCATTTCCACTGCAACAATCCCGTAGTGCGACAGCCTCTCGGCGAATGACGGGTCTTCAGCGTAGAATGCATCACTGGAGAAAACCGGGCCCTTCTTATATTCTATTCCATGCTCCTCCATAGACTCGATTATCCTTGTAGTTAACACGGGATCCGGTGAGGCGGCGCCGCATATTCCAGGCATGTACTGGCCTAGTCCACAGCCGTTGACCGTGTATGCTGCACCGGTTGCAACGATCACGTCACCTATCCTGGTATCTTTTCTCACACCACCGGTTGTACCTATCCTGACTATCCTCTTGGCTCCTAGCTGACGTAGCTCCTCGAAGACTATGCTGGCACTTGGGGCGCCTACCCCGTGTGTCGCAATGGTTACCTTCTCACCGTTATATAAGCCGGTAACTATCTTGAATCCCCGGTGGATGTTAACGGTTTTAACGTTGCTGAGTAGCCCGGAGAGTATGTCTACGCGTCCAGGATCACCGACAGCTATAACGTTCTCGGCTATATCGCCTGGGGAAGCCTTAATATGTATGGGCAAGTCGACACACCCCTACTTCCTCTTACTCTTCCCGCCTTTCTTTTTCCTTGTCTTACTTTTCTTTCTCTTGGTTTTTGAGGTTTTAGGCTTTTTCCTCCTAGCTCTCCTCTTGGTTGATTCACTGATTAGCTTCAACGGGGATAGGATTAGCTCATGGGGGAGGAGTATCCTTGTATCATCGGTGGTATCGATTAGTATGAGGTCGTATTGGAGATCAGGGTTCTTAATGTTGATGAAGCCGTCATATATTATTGACTCCTTCGAGGGCTTGAATTCATGTATAACACGGTATTTTTCAGGCTCTTCAACCTTAACGATGCGTATCCTCATTAAAGGCGATGGCTTAGGGGTAAGTATTGTCTCAACGTCTTTAACCGCTCCCTCACCAAGCGTGATGCTTGCTCCCGGAGCCTCGACATCGATGAACCTGTAGCACCCTGAGTCTTTCTCACTAGTCATCCACATGGTTAACTGGTTGCCGGCTATCTCGAGCATCTTCTCGAGTAGGCCTTCATTACCCTGCTCCTTAGCATTTAAACCGGGTTCCTCCGCCTCGGACCAGTGCCTGTCTCCCCTGGTATATAGTCTCACCTTTACTGTATCTGATTCCTCTTCGAAGGGGCATAGCTCGAAAGACTTTACGACCAGCTTCAAAAACATCACCTAGGTCAAATACTATTGCCTTATACAGCATAGATTTATTCCTGGCTATCCTAATATATAATCCAGGCGGGGGATCCTGGATGAGTGTCTCCCTGCATGTGGTGGATATAACTATACCGGAGGGCACGAACATTATAATAGGCCGGAGCCACTTCATAAAGACGGTTGAAGACATATATGAGGTACTGGTCACCAGCGTGCCTGGTATAAGATTCGGGCTAGCGTTCAACGAGGCCAGCGGTAAGAGGTTGGTGAGGTACGAGGGCAATGATGAAGAGTTAACTAGGGCAGCCATCGATGCAGCGTTAAAGATAGGTGCCGGCCACACATTCGTTCTGTTTATAAGAAACGCGTATCCGATAAACGTGTTGAACCAGTTGAAGAATATACAGGAGGTGGTTTCACTATACGTTGCAACAGGTAACCCGGTGCAGGTTATCGTAGGGGAGACTAATCAGGGTAGAGTAATACTCGGCGTGGTGGACGGGTACCCGCCGCTCGGTGTGGAATCGGAGGAGGATAAAAAAGAGAGGAGGGATTTCCTGAGGAAGATAGGTTATAAAAAATAGTTTTTACCCGTTGCACTTCCTAATACTATCTTCTAGTAGCTGTATGTTTTTCAATACCTCGTCTTTACTACTAGTGGTAATCCAGCATGAGGACTCCTCGCCTGTTTTCAACAGGTAGAATACATGGTTGCTGTTGACTCTAAAGGCTATGGCATAGCATTCCGTGTTTTCCCCTATTTCCTCGTCCTCGAAGAGGATGGTTGTCCTGCGTCTTTGCATCAGTAGATCCATTATAAGCCATGCTTGCTGGCCTTCCACACGCTCTCCTGCCTCAAGCTTCTCCGCTACATCGACACCCAGGTTCAAGGCTATTTCAACGAATATATTGTTACTGGTATTTCTCATTTGCTTCACTCAGGACTTCCAGGATTTCCCCGTATGCTACGTCGTCATTGACCTTGGTGATCCTTATCTTTACCTTTGAGCCGAGGCTCGCGTTGTAAACTATTATCTTGGCTCCCTTGTAGTCGACAACCCCGTTTCCATGTTTGTCTACGTCGCCTATTTCAACGGTTAGTATCTTACCTGGTCTCAGGGAATCCTCGTGTGGTGTCTGTATTCTTGGATATATGCTGAACCTCTGGACATCACTCGTATATGGATTCCAGCTATGTTTTTTCTGCTGCCTAGACACGTCTATATCCCGCTCTACTATAGTTGACCTGCCCTATCAATTAAAGCATATAGGGGTTATTAATATTTATACCTCGCTAATGCTTATTAGGTCCATGACTTAATTAGAGGAGTAAAATAGGGTGGTGTTGTCATGCCTAAGACGATTAGTGTATTATTGAGAAGAGAATTATTGAAGCGTGACGTGGAGCTATTAGATATATACAGGTTCAAGGACAGGGAGTTTGTGAGGGTTAAGGATAGGGTGGCCGGTAGAGTCGTGTTATATGCTCCAAAGATAAGGCTGTCGTCTGTGACATCGCGGGAGGATCTAGCGAGGATCGTGGATGAGATAGCTTCAGCCTTGAGGAAGTAAAATGGTTTTCCACTGTGTGCGTCAGCTGTTTAATTCTTCCCCCCGGTTAAATGCTCCCTTAAGATGCCTAGGATACTTTCTAAACTGTTTTTCAAGGGGCGTTCGGAGCTGATCCTCCTATAGTACTCGATCCTGCTGAATAATTCGAGTATTGACTCCACTAGTTTAACCGGTTCACACTTGGTCTTTATGATTATCTTGGAATCCATGGGTGTCTCAATATTGCTGCATACTATGATTGGGCGGGTGTTGTTATATAGCGTATTTAATACTATATGGCTCTCAATGCTCTCATCAATTATGAGTCCAGCTATTATGCGTTGGGTGAGCTTGAAGAGGTCGTCGGTTGCAATACTTATTATCCATGGTGTGCCACCGCAATCCCTTTCAGAGTAGTTTATGATTAATGGGTTGAACCTTACGCCTTCCAGTTCCCTTGCCACCTCGACTATATCCATGCATTTATCGCTGTGCGTGATTATTCCTCCATCCCTTGGCATTAGATCCCTTAATTCCCCGCCCCCGATAGTGTAGAAGGGGATGTTGACTACTGGTACTCCGGGTAGTTTTTCCCGGATGATCCTGTGGTCTCTTGATGTGAGTGTTACGATAAGTATTCCTGTGCCTCTTCTACGGCTCTCAATGATGGATTCGACGGCGTCGTCTTCGGGTATGTTGTTGTGTTCGATGCTTATGAGGAGTCTTACCCTGTGTTTGCCTGTGTGGATATTGTTGAGGAGGTCCTTGAGGTCTTTATCGACTTTACCAGCGTATACGATGGCTTCGCCGTGTGATGGATTATATTTTTCTACTCTAACTATGGGTAACCCGGTTTCCTGGATGAGGTCCTCGATTATTCTACAGTAAGCTGGTGAAGTCTTACATATTAGCTGGATCACTATGGTTCAACACCTGTTCACAATATATAAAGATCCTGGAAGCCATATTATATCCTAAACACTAGTGGTTCACTATAGATTATACAAGGGGTTGCTTGGTGATGTATAGTATAAGGTATAGGGATGGATGCCTAGAAGTCAAACGGGCAGGCGAGTACCTCTTGTTAAGTGGCTGGAACTACTCAATAGAGATACGTCCTCGAATCATAAGCGTCAAGGGGTTCAAGAGAGCCGAGGTCAAGGAAGTCTATGGCTCAAGAAGGAAAATAGTGTTCATCTACCATGACGCAGTGAAAGAACTCAGGGAATGCTATAATACAGTAGAGGAGATAGATCTAGGGGACCACCTGGTTAAAGCCACAAGCTTATTCACCGGGCACTACATAACCATAGTCACACCAGGCTACACACTCATAGACTACATAGTTATCACCGGAGATCAAACACTCATAATCCTACAAGGAAAGAGAAACATATTCCTCGAAGAACACAGAGACACCCTCACCCTATATTTAAACTAAGACAACACCATACAAACATCCAGCCACCCTCACAATTATATTCCAACACCACAATATCACACACCTAAATAACACCACCTCATGCGAAATAACCCTCAATTACGTCCATCTTAAACAAATATTTAAAAGAAATAGAGCTGACCCCTCCCCACAACCCTATCTCTTCAATTCTTTCTATTGTATTCTGTACTCGAGGATACAATACTAGAATGCATGAGTGTCTACTTTCAATTCTTTCTATTGTATTCTTCCATGCGCTCTCAGGGACACTTCTAAGAGCTGACCAATGCTCTTTATGACTTTCAATTCTTTCTATTGTATTCGCATATTCGGTCTTAACGCGTGCTCTAAGAGCACAGAGTAACTTTCAATTCTTTCTATTGTATTTGCAATACAAGACGTGATCAAAGTGACCGGTGAGTGCGACTAGCCTGGCGGTGATGCAGTGTGCACAAGTATCGAAAATATCTCAGAATGATGTACATTAAAACGCGTAGCCGAAAAACATCGCTGTACTATGTGCTTCTACTGAGAGACCTCGACGCCGATAAGGTTAGATTATTGATATACGATGTCGATAAGCAGAAGAAATACTACGAGTGCAGAGTATACCCAGACGAATGCAGCTACATCCTGAAGGATGTCGCTGAATTCTTCGACCGCGAGACGCTGAACATCATCATTAAACGCCTGCGCAGCGCCGGCTGCAAAGACATCCCAGCACCGAAGAGATCGAGGCAGTGATGCATGAAATTCTCGCTATTCGCGATTCTACTCTTACTGAACATCGTTTCAGCGTTCATTACTGCTACATTAATCTATAACAACAAGCTATATGCAGCCGTGGCAGTCATGCTGTTAACGCTCGTGCTCGACAAGATCGCATGCAACACGCTAAACGCGTCTTCAAGCGAAGACGCTGCTTTAACGCTTGTACTCGCATACATCATTGCCCTCACGTTTTTCACAGCAGCACACATGATCAAGCTGTTCAGCAATCAATCATCAATCATCTCGAAGCTATGTAGTACAATAACATTATATACAAAACGATAAATTTATTAACCCCTATTTACATATATTAGCATTGGGGGTGGAATGTATGGAGGAAAATGAATCAAAAACAAATGTAGAATTAATCGAGGAGGAGGAGTTCGAAACCGAAACAAAGACGCCGAAAGAGGTGTTCGAGAAGTACTACGTGAAAGCGGCACTCAAAAACAACTCTGCAGTAGTCTCATTAATTGATATCTA